>Ga0208765_1000697_pt1 | contig 21857 bp, 15 predicted proteins | sample ETNtaG_2_FD_185783 | JGI IMG/M metagenome (GOLD analysis project Ga0208765, IMG submission 185783) | Marine microbial and viral communities from oxygen minimum zone, Eastern Pacific Ocean - ETNP201406SV203 (SPAdes) (version 2) | ecosystem: Environmental > Aquatic > Marine > Oceanic ...
CTCTGCACACAAAGATCCACGTAAAGTCTTGGACATCCTAGATAGCAATAAGAACGAAAAGGATCTGATCTATATCACCATTGCCGGCCGCTCAAATGCCCTGTCGGGGTTTGTGGCCGCTAATTCAGACTTCCCTACCTTGGCCTGCCCGCCTTTTTCTGATAAGACCGATATGTTGGTTAATATCCATTCCACACTCCAGATGCCTAGCAATACCCCTGTACTTACTGTGCTCGACCCGGGAAATTGTGCCTTGGCAGTGAAGCGGATGTTTGGTGCCTGATAAACTGGACAGTATCTCTCCTCTGGATGGCCGCTATAATAAAGAGGCTGCTGTCTTATCACATTATTTCTCTGAATCAGCGCTAATGCGCTACAGGCTGCAGATAGAGGTTGAATATCTGATTGCCTTGAGTAATGACAATAAAATTACTGCCCTGCCACCAATTCCCAACTTAGTACAAACAACATTAAGAAAACTGTATGAGAAATTTGATTCGCGAACAGCGCGGCGTATCAAAAAAATTGAAACGCAAACAAACCATGATGTAAAGGCAATAGAGCTGTACATTGGTGAAAAATTAAAAAAAATCAATTTAAGCAAATTTATTCCCTGGGTACATTTTGGACTTACATCCGAAGACATAAATAATATTGCCTACAGCTTGATGTGGCGGGATGGAGTGAAATATGTTTACCTCCCAATGTTAAATGCCCTGCAAAAAGAAATTAAGAAATTAAGTCGTCTTTACAGCTCCGTAGCCATGTTGGCCCTTACCCATGGTCAGGCAGCTACGCCCACCACATTCGGCAAAGAAATGGCTGTCTTTCATCGTCGCCTGAAAAGGCAGGCAACCATGTTAAAAGAACAGCGCTTACAGGGGAAAATCAGTGGCGCCACTGGTACCTGGGCTGCCCATACAGTGACCTATCCGGGAATAGATTGGATCCGCTTTTCCGGGCGCCTGGTAAAACGGTTTGGCCTAAATCCAAACCCCGTTACCACGCAGGTCGAACCGCATGATTCTCTAGCAGAAAGTTATCATATTCTCGCTCGGATCAACGCTATTCTAATTGACTTTACCCGAGATATGTGGTTATATATCAGCCGCGCTATTCTGGGACAAAAAAAGATAGCTGGAGAAACCGGATCATCTACTATGCCGCATAAAATAAACCCTATCTATTTTGAAAATGCCGAAGGGAATTGTGGCTTAGCTAATGCCATACTAAACCACCTTGCCAGCAAGCTAACGGTCTCCCGCATGCAGCGCGATTTATCTGGTAGCACTGTGATTAGAAACCAAGGAGTGGCTTTGGGGCACAGTTTTGTTGGCTTAAACAATCTATTGAAGGGGCTTGATCGCATTACTATTAATCAAGAAAATATGCGTGCTGAATTAGATAAGCACTGGGAAGTATTGGCTGAAGCAATACAAACAATATTGCGAAAAAACGGACACCCGGGTGCTTATAATAAATTGAAAAATTTAACACGGGGTAACTATCTTAATCGGGAAACAATTCATAAATTAATTTCCGAATTAAATATCACCACAGATGATAAAAATAATTTGCTGAAATTGACACCGGCAGATTATACCGGGTTAGCCCATAAGCTTGCACAGCTGAAATAATGTGTGGTCTGGCTGGCATTTATTCTCATAAACCAGTAGCAACAGAGCTCTATGACAGCCTGATTCATTTACAGCATCGTGGTCAAGATGCGGCAGGAATCACCACCTATAATAAACACATGCACAAAACGAAAGGCCTGGGCCTGGTGCGCGATATCTTTACTGAAAAAAAGATAAAGCGCTTGAAAGGTAATATTGGTATCGCCCATACCCGATACCCTACACATGGTGGTTTTGGACATGGTGAAATACAACCGTTTTGGACATCTGTTCCCTATGGTATCGCCCTAGCTCACAATGGAAATCTGACTAATTATAATGAACTTGCAAAAAATATCACCAGCAACGAATCCCGTTATTTAAATACAAATAGTGATACAGAGGTATTATTGCATTTATTTGCTGAACTACTGCATGATAGAAATAAACATGACAATGATAAAGAATTTTTCGATAACCTATGCTCTGCGCTAGAAAATATTTACAAACATGTCCGTGGTGCATATTCTGTCATTGCATTGGTTATAGGCAAGGGTTTGGTTGCTTTTCGGGATCCACATGGCATCAGGCCTTTAGTTAAAGGGATAAGGTCCAAGAGCAATGGTGAACACGATTATATTATTGCTTCAGAGAACACCATGTTTTACCCGCTAGGATTTAAACCAGATGGGAATGTACTGCCGGGAGAGTTGATTTATATAAGTGAAGGGGGGGAGGTGTTTAGTAAGCGCCTAGTGAAAAAGTCGTTTAACCCCTGTATCTTTGAATATGTTTATTTTGCGCGGCCAGACGCTACCCTCAATGACGTAAGCGTGTACCGGGCACGACTACGAATGGGACAAAACCTAGCTGAGGGGTGGAAAAATAAATACCCTGAAAAAATTCCTGACATTATTATTCCAGCACCAAGCACAGCAAACACTGCTGCTCTTTCAATGGCAACAGCACTGGGCGTTCGTTATTCAGAAGGATTATATAAAAATCCTTTTATCGGGCGCACATTTATTATGCCCGGACAAAAAGCCCGTAAGAAATCTTTGCGCTATAAACTAACCCCTCAAGTTACAGAAATCTCTGAAAAAAAAGTGATGATTGTTGATGACAGCATTGTTCGTGGAAATACTTCCCGTGAAATCGTACGCATGCTAAAAGATTTTGGTGCCACTGAAGTTTACTTTGCTGTGGCTTGTCCGCCCGTACAATCGCCTTGTTTTTATGGGGTGGACATGCCTACTCGCGCGGAATTAATAGCCAACAATAAGTCCGTGGATGAGATCAGACAATATCTGAATGTAGATTTACTGTTTTACCAACACATTGATGATTTGGCAGAAGCAGTTATGCGCAAAGGGGATCATCATATTGATCGACCGTGTATGGCTTGTTTTGATAAACATTACATTACCAGTGAGATGAATAATAAAAAAATTCGACAACTGGAATCGATGCGTATTAACGAACGCAACGGCAACTAAGTCTACTATGAATATATTAGTTATTGGCTCTGGCGCCAGAGAACATGCAATTGTAAGAGCCATTGAGAGATCGCCAAAAGATAAAGAAATATTTTGTTTGGGATCTAATGTAAACCCAGGTATCGCAGAGCTTTGTGCTGACCTTACGGTTGCGAATATTAATGATACACACACAATAACCAGCTATGCCGAGAAAAGGGCAATTGATCTGGCAATTATCGGCCCTGAAAATCCATTGGCTGTCGGTGCTGCTGATGTGCTTTGGGACAGTGGCGTTAAGGTGGTCGGTCCAAGGAAAGATCTGGCTCAGATAGAAACATCAAAAGCATTTACTCGCGACCTGCTCACCGAATACAATATTTCTGGCTGCCCTAAATACAAAACATTTACATCTTTGAGTGGGGTAGCAGAATTTTTAGACGAACTAGGTGAAGGCTTTGTGGTAAAATACGATGGGCTAGCTGGAGGTAAGGGGGTTAAGGTGTCGGGTGATCATCTACATTCACACGATGATGCAAAAATCTACTGTGAGGAACTAGTAGAAAAAGGTAGTGTTTTTGTGCTTGAGGAAAAACTAATCGGCCAGGAATTCTCTCTAATGAGTTTTTGTGATGGGGAAACTCTCAAACATATGCCTGCAGTACAAGATCATAAGCGTGCCTATGAAGGAGATACTGGTCCCAACACGGGTGGTATGGGAACTTATTCCGATGGGGACCACTCCCTGCCTTTTCTAACAAAACATGATGTTAATCAAGCCCATGAAATCAACACAGCCACCGCAAAAGCATTAAAAAACAAATTTGGCGACGGATACCGGGGTGTGCTTTATGGCGGATTCATTACTACAGCAGATGGTGTAAAACTAATTGAGTACAATGCCCGCTTTGGGGACCCGGAAGCCATTAATGTGCTTTCGCTTTTAGAGTCTGATTTTATTGAAATTTGCAATGGTATTACCGATGGTAGACTAAGTCGGGTTGACGTGCGCTTCAAAAACAAGGCTACCGTATGTAAATATGCTGTGCCTGAAGGTTATCCCGATGACCCCGTAAAAGGTGAATCTATTGATCTTTCAAATATTGAAAACACCGATAGCTTATTTTACGCGTCGGTGGATGTACATAATGGAAAACTTATAGAAGCGGGGAGCCGGACCATTGCAGTTGTTGGTTTGGCAGAATCTATTTCTGCAGCAGAACAACTAGCAGAAAAAGAAGTTTCTGCTGTGAGTGGACCGTTGTTTCACCGCTCAGATATTGGAACGGATGCTTTGGTTCAAAAACGGGTTGACCAAATGGAAGCACTACGATGATCCGGCTTGGTGTACTTGGTTCAACCAAGGGCACCGATCTACAGGCCATACTAGATGCAATCCATAACGATGTGTTGGATGCAGAGGTTGTTGTTGTGGTTTCAAACAGGGAAAATTCATACATTTTAGAGCGCGCAGAAAACCACAATATCCCGAGCATTTTTGTTCCCCACAAAGGGAAAACAAGGGATGAATTTGATCGAGAAATAACAACAGCATTACTTCAACACAACGCTGACCTCGTGTTGCTGGTCGGTTTTATGCGAATTCTAAGCACAGAATTTTGCCGAAAATGGCAAGATCGAATACTGAACGTACATCCATCGCTTTTACCCAAATACGCTGGGGGGATGGACACCAATGTTCACGAAGAAGTTTTGCGGAACGGTGATGTGGAAACGGGGTGTACAATACATTTTGTAACAGAAGAAGTGGACGCCGGGCCAATACTAATCCAGAAAAAATGTGCTGTAGATGGTGAGGACACGGTCGAATCACTAAAAATAAAGGTGCAACAATTGGAGGGAATGGCGTTTATTGAAGCCATCGAAATGATTGCCAATAAACACTAAATTGAAACAAACGATTGTCCGATTCATTTGAATAAACAAAAAATAAAAATCCAACGGGCTTTGCTATCTGTTTTTGATAAAACAGGAATCGTGGAGCTAGCGGAATCGTTAAATCAGCATGATGTTGAAATTATATCAACTGGTGGCACAGCAAAAACATTAGGTGATGCTGGTTTGCAAGTAACAGGAATAAGTACCTATACTGGATTCCCAGAAATAATGGATGGAAGAGTAAAAACAATTAATCCGCTGGTTGAAGGTGGAATTTTGGGTCTGCGGGATAAACACGCAGATGACGCAAAGGCCAACAATATTGGGTGGATTGATCTTGTAGTATGCAATCTTTATCCGTTTTCTAAGATGGTCTCTCGGGCTGACTGTGGTTTGATGACTGCGATGGACAATGTGGATATTGGTGGGCCAACAATGATTCGTAGTGCCGCTAAAAATGTGGGTTGGGCAACTGTAGTGGTCGATCCACGGGACTACCAAAGAATAATCGATGAGCTAGATGAATTTGTAGAAATTAGTTTCGAAACACGTAAAAAGTTGTCTGCAAAGGCATTTGGACATACTGCACAATATGACGCTATTATTCATAATTACTTGAAAGATGAGAAGTTATCGAACAGCCTTTCTTTAACCTATAATAAGCACTCGGCAATGCGTTATGGCGAAAACCCACACCAATCGGCGGCGGCATATCGGTATCCTAACGACCGTTCAAAAAACATCCTGAACGCAAAAATTCACCAGGGTAAGCAGCTATCATACAACAATATTATGGATGCTGATGCAGCCTTGGCCTGTATCAAGGAATTTGACCAAACAGCCTGCGTTGTTGTGAAGCATGCCAACCCTTGCGGTGTGGCAATTGGTGAGGAATTGGTTGATGTTTATACCCGCGCTTTCAACGCCGACAGTCTTTCTGCTTTCGGTGGTATTATTGCTTTAAACAGGGTCTGTTCTGTTGCTGTGGCAGAAGCTATAAGCAGCGTGTTCGTTGAAATTGTTTTAGCGCCTTCATTTGAAGACAAGGCTCTATCTGTTCTATCAAAAAAGAAAAACTTACGAGTGTTGGAGGTAGGGGATATCGCTGCGCGGGAAAATACTTTTGAAGTTCGTAATATTGACGGTGGTATTCTTGTTCAGGATACGGACACCAGCATATTGAGTATGGATGAATTAAAAACTGTAACCAAAGCAGTTCCTTCAGATAGTGAAATGAAAGTGATGCTTTTTGGTTGGAAGGTGTTGAAACACGTGAAGTCAAACGCAATATTATTGGTGAAGGATAACAAAACTATTGGTATAGGCGCAGGTCAGGTGAGCCGTGTGGATGCAGTAAATATCGCTTTGAAAAAAGCTGGTGAAAGACTGGATAATAGTATTTTGTGCTCTGATGCCTTTTTTCCGTTCCGCGATAGCATCGATAAAATTGCCAATACGGGTATCTGTGCCGTGATTCAGCCAGGTGGGTCTATTCGTGATCAAGAAGTAATTGCTGCCTGCGATGATCATGGTATTGCCATGGTGTTTACAGGCAGACGCTGCTTTAAACACTAAGTTATACTTGAAAGATCATTCTACTAATTCATAGCTGACGAAAGCGATCCGGTCACTACCCGGCGACCAGGATGGCACATTAATAGTTCCTTGGCCCCCAAATAGTTTAGTCAGCACGATTGGTTCTCCGCCATCCGTATTTATCATGCGCAGCATAACTTGTTTAAATGGCGGGTGCGACCCTGGGTCCACTTTATCAATGTAGCTTAAAAACACAACCCATTTTCCGTTTGGTGATGGGTGTGGAAACCAATCATTATATTTGTCAAACGTAATTTGCAGCTGATTAGAACCATCGGTGTCCATACGCCAGATCTGCATTGTATCTGTCCGAACCGAGTTAAAGTAAATATATTTACCGTCTGGTGAATAATCTGGGCCATCGTCAAGTCCCGGTGTGTTGGTAAGGCGCTTTTCTTTACCTCCTTTAGTGGAAATAGTGTATACATCATAATTATTATTTCTTGAGCCACAATAAGCAAGTGTTTTGCCATCTGGAGACCAACCGTGCCAATAAGAAGGGCCTTTTTCTGTGATCAGTCTTGGCTTACCACCGTTAATTGGCAATGTATAAATCCGGGATTGTCCAGACATTTTACTGGAGTGGCTTATTACCAATTTATCACCCTGAGGTGAAACTCCATGATCATTATTACATCGATCAGCAAAATCTGTATCAATTAACTGTGGCGTTGGTGACTTCAAGGGTATTTTATACAAGTTGCCATTCTTATTAAAGATTAAATATTTACCGTCCAAACTCCAGTTTGGGGCTTCAAAATGTTCCGTTCCTTTGTAGATGATTGTTCTAGCTCGAGATTTTATATCAATCGTTTCAAGCTTACTGACTACATTATTTTCCTGTGCATTCATAGTTATGAAAAATAGTGCTAATAATACTTTACGAATCATTATTTAATTTTCATTTGGATAACTGATCCCCCACTGTTTCCGCAAATCATCCATAACCCTCATAATTTCTACTGTTTCATCTAGCGAACATATTGTGCTTTCAGTCTTCCCGCCTAGCAAACACCGCTGGACCTCCCTGGCTTCATACAGATAGCCGAATCCATCAAAGCCCTCGTTTACCAGTTGCGGTTTTTTGCCGTTCAGGATAATTTGATATTGCTGGGGGTGATAAAAGTCGTCTACCACAATTCTTCCCTTGTCTCCATATATTCTCGCTTGATGCGGTGTGGGCAGTGCAACTGCCGCACTTAACAAGGCTTGTCGGCCCTCCGAATAAATAAGATTATAGGTCGATAGTCGATCCACTCCTTGATCTGTAAATTGGGCATAACCACCAGCTCCTTTCGGTTGGGATCCAAATACAATATTTGAAAAATTAATAGTATAAATACCCAGGTCTAGCAGGGCACCGGCAGCAAGTTTTTTTTCATAAAATCTCGAACCAGCTTCTGGCGGTTTTGTTATACCAAAATCGGCCTGAACCAATTGTGGGGCTCCTATAATACCGCTTTCTATATCTTTTTTCAAACGAATGACTGCAGGCAAAAAACGTGTCCACATCGCTTCCATCAGAAATATGTCATTTTTTCTAGATAGCGCTACCAGTTTTTGTGCTTCTTGAGCATTAACACATATAGGTTTTTCACACAAAACAGCTTTGTTTGCAGCTAAGCAAAGTGCTGCGTGTTCATAATGAAAATTATGTGTTGTGGCCACATAGACAACGTCCAAATCTGGATCATTAACCAAAGCAGTGTAGTTACTATATATTCTTTCGGCAGTGTGTTTTTTTGCGAATTTCTGCGCACGTTCAGGGTCCCGAGCCGCCACAGCATGTAGCACCGAACCCGAAACATTTTGTAAGTCGGTTGCAAACTTATTGGCAATATTGCCACACCCTAAAATGCCCCAATGAATCGTTTTGTCCATAATATTACTAGTTCGGTAAAAATTCTATCTGGTCAGTGATAATACCATCAACTTTTAAATCTACTAGCCAATCTATGGCTGGCTTATTGTTCACCGTCCAGATATTTAAGGCGAAACCATGCTGTTTAGCAAATTTGACAAGATTTTCTGAAACAAGTTCAGCTGTAATGTGCAGACAATCGGGATGAATAACATTGATCATGAAAAAATAATCCAGATTTTTATATAAAAAACCGGTCCATACGTTCGGGTTTATCCATTTTACATACCAAATGACAAAAGGGTTAAAACTTGATATTATTGTTCTATTTATGAAATTTTTCCCTTTGATCAAATCGATTACATCGCGAACCAATGATACATCATGAAATGATCGAGATTTGATTTCAATATTTAACCTTACATGCTTTGGTACTATCTTAAGCACATCCTCTAATTTTGGCAGCAATTCTCTTTTAGAATTCCAGTTTAAAGCGGTGTTTGCATCTTTAATCCTAGCGTAAGGCAACTCGTCAATATAGCCATCATAATCTGTTTTGCTCTCTAAATCAAAATTATGCGAACACAATACTACACCGTCAAGGGTGCGAATTACGTCAATCTCAAGTGCTGGCACACCTCTCTTTATGGCTTCAGTGTATGCAGATATGGTGTTTTCGGGGGCAGCGGTTGAGGCGCCGCGATGGGCAAACCACAATGGGTTATTTCCATTATAAAATAATGACATGTCACGTGGTTTCCATAAATATAAATGGTTTAACACAATTGCAATAAACAGAAAAAGTATAAGTAAAAATGGTGTCATTAATCGGGTAATAATACCAGGTGGCGGAATTGTTTATTGTTGCGAATGAAATCTTCATCAAACCAGGTGGTTCTATATTTCCCCGCATTGTAAAGTACTGCTTGGTCGTCATAGTGGGGGCTGTTTGGCTGTCCCGATTGTCCTGTAGGGATAACAAACTGTGTGTTATTCATGTTCTTTAGATCAACAATTCGCCTAAAGCTTGCGCCAACGCTTTGATCAAAACCCTGTAAAACCTCAAATTCGCCTTTGTTAACGGTCATTGTGGATCCGCCTGTCTTAAATGAACCAACGTTGAAGCCAAATAGTTTGTCCAAAAAATTTATTTTCCCAAGCGGATGAGGGTGCGTTAAGGTATGAACCGCTCCCCAAGACCAGATAGCAGGGTTAATACCCACCTTAAGTTCAATACGTTTGACGGCGTTGCTAAATGATTTACTGACAATATCAGTACATGTTTCAATGTGGTTGGGTGTGGTGACATCATCTATCCAGCTAGACTGACCTTCTGCTAATACCCAATGAATATTTCGGTAAGGTAACATTGAAAAATGCACTAAGGCGTCAAAAGCTTTATCATCGATCATTGCCAGCTCATCTTCATAAACATTGTGTAATAATTCATCTAAAACGGTATGGAAAATAAGAGCAGCGGCTGATTCTGTGTCTTCTATAAAATCCCATCCATTCAAAATATTGAGAGCTATTATTTCATTCTCATTAAGGTCTTGCGGTAACCACCGTACAATATTTGGCACCACTTCTCTAGCAAAGGGAGAAAGCCAGTCGTTCTGTAATGTTTTCATGTCCTCAATGGTTAATTTTTCTTTGGAGTCCAGCCATTCTTCAATTCGTTCTATTCTGCTTGGTTCGGCCCATTGGTTTGATATATAGTACGGATAATCGTCATCTACTATTTTATTGTTTGCTGTGGCGATGTACCCCTGATCAGGATTATATAGAAATGGCATTTCTTCAAACGGTACAAATCCTTGCCAATCGTAGGCTGGGTCCCATCCGGGCCGGGGCAATAAACTGCCACCATCCATGCGAATTGGGATTAGCGCTGCTGCGCGCCAGCCTATATTACCCGCAGTATCAGCAAAAACAATGTTTTGACCTGGTACTGAGAATTTTTTCACAACTTCAGTGAAACCGCCCCAGTCGTTTACTAATCCGATTTTTGATAAAGTGCTGATCTCTTCCGTGATTTGGTTTCCGGTCCAAGCCATTGAAACAACTTTTTGCTCGTTTTGTAGTAATGGGTGGACGTCACTAATGACCGGTCCGTGATGTGTTTCCCTAATCACTATGGTTGTGTCGCCACCGTTCTTACGCGGAATAACTTCCTCTCTAACAACCATCTCCAGCCAGTTCTCCCCATGGCGATATTTGTTTGGATCGTTTGGGTGGGTTTTCTCGATAAAAAAATCGATATCGTCAGCCATAATATTAGTAAAACCCCAGGTTATAGCGGCGTTCTGTCCAAGAACCGGTAGTGGAAATCCGGCTAAAAAGGCGCCACTGACATCGAAACGTCCGCCTTTTAAATGCATTTCATACCATTTCGCAGGTTGGGTAAACTTTAGGTGTGGGTCATTGGCAAGTATTGGTTTTCCTGTTTCTGAGCGAGCGCCTGAAACCACCCAACTATTGGAACCAATGCTGGTTCCGTTTGTACCTGTAAGATCGCGTATATTGTATTCCAGGTCCCAAAGCGTAGAAAATAATAAATCCGCCTGGGGATATTTTATAGCTTCAGATATGGTAGGGCGAAATGGTTCGTATAGCGGGAATAACTCATTAAGTTTCTCGGCGCCAAAATATTGTGCCAAAGCGCCGAATAGTATTTCAGGTTTCCAAGATTGCTGTAAATCGTGGGCCATTAATCGACCATAGGCAATCACATCCGCTGGTTTCCAGCGAACGGGTTCGGATCTCAATAATTTAAATTCAACCGGGTACTTCCCATCTAGTTCATCGATCCTTTCGTTAATCCCATCGCAGAGCCTTTCCAGGATTTCCATGGTGTCGTCATCAATTTGTTCCACTATGTGTACCGCGATTTTAGGGATACCCCATGTACGTAAATAGACGTCCTCCTTAATAAATTTATCACCAAAAAACTTTCCAAGCTCACCCCGGCTTGCCGAAGCAACTAAAGACATTTGAAAAAGACGATCGCGAGCAGATATATATCCAGCCACATAAAACAAATCTGGTTCGTTTTCAGCAAAAACATGTGGCACGCCGTAAGAATCAGTATATATATGAACGGGCTTTGAAATACCGCGTAAGGTTTTTTCACCACTATATTGTGGGGTGGGGTGATGAAGATAAATCCTTAGTGCAATAATAAGCAGGACAAGAACACTAACAAAATATCTGCCAAAAATATTCTTTTTAGAGCGGGGCATGCTATACTTTAAATTAGAAAAATATTGTATTGATCTATTTTAGGTCGGTTTCCAGATGGAGACAAGATTAATAAGAAAAATATTTATAATAAGCAGGGTGTGGTTGTTCCAATTTTCAGGTATAAACCGTAAAATCCGACCTATCATCTAAAATAATGTTATTAACTATAGCAACAATTGCTGTTTTAATCGTTTTGGTACTATTTATCTGGGATACAAGTAGCAGCCATGAAACGCAAAGTGATATAAGATCATTTTACAGGCCGTTCTATGCTGAATCTAGTATTAGTCACGAATATTTATCCACACCAACAGATGTATGGAAAACACTAACTTCCTTGGAAGGCTATTCATCGTGGTTTCCACAAATTTCTCGTCTTTTACCTGATGTAAATACCCGGCGCTATGTCCATCAGTTTTCGTTTGATCAATTACCGTTGGTGCCGGGCACTAGATTATTATTGCGTCCCAACAGCTGGTCGCCCTTTTATCATAGTAGGGTGGTTGTGGTTAACAAAAACAAAGAAATTTCGTTCGATTTAAAATATAATCCTTTATTTCGGGAATATGTTGTTTTTGCTTTGGAACCACAGCCTTATGGAACGGCTGTAACATGTCTGCGAACAAGCAAGGGGTTGTTTTCGTTTTTATCTTTATGGGGTTTTTCCAATACAAAATCGAAAATCCTAGAGAATCTTGGCTACTTTATTCCCGAAGAAACATCCAAAGAAGGAAAACCGGGAAAAAATGGTGCTACAGTGCAGACTCCGTCTTTAAGCCGGGAGGCCACTATCGCTCAAGCGGTGCAGGCAGGATTAGATGGGAACATGGACATGATAAATGCTATCGCGGATAAACCTACGCGTGGCCTGGCCAAAGCAACATTAATACAAACAAAACGTAAAGGTGGGGCTCTGCCGGAACACCTGCAAAAAGCATTATCTGAGGCACCTACAGTGGTTCCAACAAAACAACAGCCTGAAGACGTATCGCCGTTTAGCAATCAGGAAGAGCAGGTAGCATATCTTGTAAACCTAACTTTAGATGGAAACGACGAAGAACTGAATGCGGTACCAGATAGAGTTATACGTGGCAAAGCTAAGGCAATGTTAGCAAAAATTAAACGTGGTGCTTTAGAGCGGCCGCCAATGCCAGAAGCTTCATCCGAACCAGCGCCACCAACAGAAACAGTCTCCGGAGAACAGGAGGCCGAAGAACAGCTTATCTTAAGGTTGGTCAAGGCTGGGCTTGATGGTAACATGGACGAAATCAACGCTTTAGACAACAAAGTACAAAGAGGTAAGATCAAATCTGCTATTCTAAAAGAAAAGCGGTCCAAAAAATAATATATACCTAGCGGTACGCTTGAGACATATTTATTTACTATTGATTGTCACTGTTTTCCTTGTTTTTAACAGCTGTTCGATTAAACAAGAAACTGAATCAGAAAAACTTCACAATTTATTTAATGATGTCTGGGAATGGGGACTACAGGAGTTTCCAACAAGAGCAACCTATTTGGGAGATTATCGATATAATGATCGACTGACAGATATGAGTTTAGAATCGATCCAACGGCGGCACAAAAAAAATGAAACAGTTCTTCGCAAATTAGAAAATATGAACCGAGAACAGCTTGATCCTAGCGATAAACTAAACTATGATCTTTTTCATAAAACCATAACAAGAAGCCTTGCGGCGCATCCATTCAAAGACTATCTGATGCCTGTTGACCAGATGGGTGGTTTGCAAATCAATTTTCCCAATTTAGTTGACATAACCCCATTTAGAAACCAAAATGATTTTGATAATTATCTTACGCGTCTATCATTGTTTCCAGAATATGTGGGTCAAATCATTGCCTTAATGCGGGATGGTCTTAAAGAAAATATAATGCCACCAAAAATTGTGCTTCAAAAAGTGCCTGACCAAATATCTGTACAGTATCAGTTTGATGTAAAGAACAGCCCCTTTTATGAGCCATTTGAAAAAAACATTGGCAGTTTACCAGATTCAGTTCGTGCTAATTATCTAGAATTAGCAGTATCAAGCATTAAAAACTCTGTTTTTACATCTTATAAAAATCTTTTTGAGTTCTTTGTTGAAGAGTATTTGCCTAAGGCCCGTGAAAATATCAGCGCAACAAGTCTACCTAATGGTGATGATTTTTACGCCTTCAAGGTAAAATATTATACAACCACTAATAAAACGCCATCTGAAATACATTCTATTGGCTTAAGTGAGGTTGCTCGTATCCGCTCAGAGATGGAAAAAGTAATTAAAGATTCTGGGTTTAAAGGCTCATTTAAAGAGTTTATTACTTATCTAAGAACAAATCCTGAATTTTACTACGATAATGCGGAAGCTCTCTTAGATGGTTACAGGGCTATTTGTAAAAAGGCTGATCCTGAACTAACCAAGCTTTTTGGAACATTACCACGCCTTTCCTATGGTGTCAAGCCAATACCCGATTTTCAGGCACCAGCATCCCCTACTGCATATTATTATAGTGGTTCAATCAAAGCCGGTCGTCCCGGTTATTTTTGGGCCAACACATATAAGCTAGACACCCGTCCAAAATATGAAATGGAAGCGCTGTCCTTGCATGAAGCAGTTCCTGGACATCATTTACAAATATCAATATCACAGGAACTTGAGGGTGTCCCTGAATTTCGCAAACATGGTGGGTTTACTGCTTTCAGCGAAGGGTGGGGGTTGTATGCTGAAAAGCTGGGCGAAGAAATGGGTTTCTATAAAGACCCTTATTCTAAATTTGGTCAACTAACTTATGAAATGTGGCGCGCCTGCCGGTTGGTAGTTGATACGGGTATGCACGCCTTTGGTTGGAGTCGGGAACAGGCGATAAAATTTGTAGCTGATAACACAGCGAAAACTGGAAATGATATTGTTGTGGAAATTGATCGCTATATTGCCTGGCCAGGTCAAGCGCTAGCATATAAAATAGGAGAATTGCATATTATTGAGTTACGCTCGTTAGCAGAAGAAAAACTAGGTGCAAAGTTCGACATAAGAGAATTCCATGATACTGTACTTGGAAGCGGTGCAGTGCCGCTTGATGTTCTTGAAAAACACATTAAAGATTACATTGCTATTAATTTGGGCGATTAATTTTATACTGGAACTGGTATAGCCCCTCTCTCCCTTCCACAGATATCATTTGCAGAAAAATAAGATCCATTTCCTTATCAAGATCTGGAAACAAGGGAACACCACTACCAAAAATTAAGGGGTGTATTGTAAGATATAAATGAGTCAGGTATGAGGAAAACCGCGTATATGTTCTACCGCCTCCGATAATAAAACATTTATCGCTGTGTAGTTTGTCAAGGACCTTTTCTGGACTATTGTGCCTATGTGTAACAATGGTTTCGCGGCCATCAAGGTCCATTGCTAAGGTTTTTTCTGTTTGAGAGCCCATTATCACTGGATAGCCCATTGTTTGTTTTCTAAACAAATGTAAGTCAAGAGACCAGTCTACCTTTTCGTTGCTGTGTCTGGCAATATAGCCGTCCGCAGTAATGGCAGCAATGAGAATAACATCCATTTATTACTTGGAAAATATTTTATTCGCTATCAAGGGCTTTTTGTACTAAGTGGTCTATATACATTCTATGGGTTTTTGTTGATGGTGAAACACCTGTTTGTTTTCTTACAAAGTTCTTGATATCGTTCAGATTTTTAAAGGCTGCTGCTTGCACATGGTGTCCGTAAATGCTAGTTTTTTCTGGTTTCATGACATTAATCAATCGTTGGGTGTATTCGGTCTGCAGGTTTTGACGAAAGGTGTTTACGTCGCCGCGCATATCGTTCTTGTATATGGCTGTAGTAAGATCAGACATAAATTCGTCCAGGCTATATTTGTTTCCATAAAGACTGCTGTCGGTAAGGCGCTTTAACACGTTTTGGTGCAACAGTTGATTTAAAACGTTTTTTTGCATCCCAATTACCTGATCATGAATTTTCGGATCTTCAGTTTGTGACTTATGGTTAAACCCTCTTCGCTGAGACTGTAAGCGCATGAGAATTGATTGAGAGAAGTTGAAAGCCGTTGGTGCAAAAAGATAAGCGTCTAAAGCATTAATTGCTCTTTTTTGTTCGTTATATGGTACCGCTCTAAATGGTGTGTTTGAATCACGCTGTCCAACATATGCACGATCTACATATACACCGCCTATGTGACGAGATATAACCCCACAAGCGGTGCCGTGCTCCCTTAATAAAATAGCAAATGCATCACGCAGTGCCTGGTAAGACGTCCCTCTATCAGAATATTTTACAACAATATCATCCAATAAATATTTAGACAATTCAACTCTGTCGCTTGCATATGATATGGGATCGCTGGACATGTCATAAATCATGGCTTGTGGATCAATGCCTTTACCTGGCGCACGCATGTCGTCTGCGTCATTACCAAACGCCAGGTTTGGAGAGGTGGATCGAGATAAAATTGTATTAAGCCTGCTTTCTTCCAGTTCATTGTTTTCTAATGCTGTGGAGTAACCAAATTCAATCGCCCAGACATCATATGGGCCCGGTGTTGTTGTATAATATTCACCTTGTTCGGTTTCGGGGGGGGCAATATTAATTCCAGGATATTCCATTACGGAACCAGTCAACCCCATTTCTTCTGTAATGCCCTTTTTATGTACAGTTTCATTGTTGTGTAGATAACTAGATTTAAAATTATGATTCAAGCCCAAGGTATGACCAACCTCGTGCAACACCAACCTAATCAGGGATTCGTTCACGATTCGTTTTTTCACTTCTTCACTATAACCAGAAATTGTTGCTGATGTAAAACCAAATTGATTGGATTGGCATAAGTACTCTCCTGCGAAACAGTAGTCTGTCCAATCATATTTTTCATATACTTCTTCATATAGCTTATCATACTTCACTCGGTTTGTGAAATAAACAAATTCTAGCATTATGTCTGCTCCCAAGATCTGGCCAGATCGCGGGTTTACAAAACTAGGTCCATAACCCCCAAAAGGCGGCCTAGGAGACGAAGTCCAGCGCAACACGTTATAGCGAATATCTCCTGCGTCCCACTCAGCATCGTCTGGTTGGGTTTTTACCTGAATAGCGTTTTTAAATCCTGCAGCACGATATGCTCTGTTCCAACGCAAAACACCCTCTTTTACCGCCGGACGAAATTCCATTGGCGTTGTGTTCTCTATCCAAAAAACAATTGGTTCTACTGGCTCAGAAATAGGTGTGGTTGGTTCTTTCTTAATCAAATTCCAGCGATGAATAAGGTCGCGATAGGGAGTGTTGCTTGTTGATGTCAAATCTGTGACTTGCGTCATGAAATATCCTACTCTAGGATCATCGTATCGCGGATTATAGTTGTTTTTCGGCACCGCAATAAAGCTGTGTTGTATTACAATGTGAACTGCGCGGGGATCTGTGATTCCCGGCCCCCCCCGGTTTGTCGGTATAGGGTTGTCATATACATATTTTATTACGACATCTGAATTAAGTGGATAATTATTCAGAGCAATATATTGACATTTCTTCTTGTTTAATGATCCCAAGGTAAAGCGGGTGCCTGGTTTAGCGTTGGGGTTAGGCGCGGGTTTAATTTGATATAGGTTCTCTGAAAGAAACACATCATCTACCTTAAGAAGCATTGCGCCCGTTTTTTCATCAATCGCTGTAATCTCCATAGCTGCTAAAACAGCAGCGTTTATGTTCGCAGTTTCTGCGCGGCTTAATGGGTTGTCTGGGTCAAAATAATAAGCTGTATTGATAGAAACAAATTCCAGTCGGTTAAAATATTTTCTGATCTCGAAAATTTTACTCGTCTTATATGCACCACGAAAATAACCTACGTCCACCACGCCGTCCAGCGTATGAACAAAATGTATGTATTCTTTGTTGAGTTGATTTTTGTCTATTAACATTTGGACAGACCCATTAACGGTATCCTGAAAAAAGGTAAATAATCCTTCTACCTTACGTGAAGACCGTGTTAGTTCTGATATTGTCTTTTTTGTATCTGTGGAATCTGATTTAACTGCGGTCGAATCGTCTGTTTCTTGGGCTGATAATGATATTAAAATAAAAGTCACTAAATAATAAACAGTAAAAAATAAACGTTTAATAATATGTTTTAATAGTGACATTGTTTCTTCACTTTTTTTGTAGGTAAAGATCTGTAATTGTCCCTGTAAACGCCTCTGCGGCCAAACCTACTGTTTCGCTTAATGTAGGGTGTGGGTGCACCGTAAGGCAAATATCCTCTGCGTCTGCCCCCATTTCAATTGCCAGCATGCCTTCAGAGATCATATCGCCTGCACTAGGGCCAACAATGCCCATACCTAGTACCCGTTTGGTTTCCGGGTCGAATAGAATTTTTGTTTTTCCCTGATTGATCCCCATAGTAAGAGCTTTCCCGCTGGCTGACCAAGGAAATTCTCCCTTTTCGTAGGGTATTTCGTTTTCTTTTGCATTTATTTCTGTTAGGCCTGCCCATGCCACTTCCGGGTCTGTATAAACCACAGATGGAATGGCTCGCACATCGAAAGCTGCCGGGTGACCTGAGGCCACCTCCGCTGCAACTTTTCCTTCATGAGTGGCTTTATGGGCTAACATAGGATCTCCTACAATATCACCGATTGCAAAAATGTTTTTCACTGAAGTTCGTTGGTACACATCCACCTGAATAAAACCGCTATCGTTTACTTTAACATCTGTCGCTTCAGTGTTTAATAAACCGGTGTTCGGTTTTCGTCCTACAGACACCAATACTTTATTGAACACCTCTTTGCTAGAGCCTTTATCCTTTTTGATCGTAGCCGTTAAGGTGTCATTTTGGCTGGGCTCAACCTTTGTCACTTTTGATGAAACCTGAATTGCTTCACACTGTTTTTTAAGTTTTCGCTGTAATGGTTTTACTAGATCCGGATCTGTACCGGGAAGAATGTTGGGTAAATATTCTATGATAGATACTTTGGACCCAAGAACAGCGTATACCTGCCCAAGTTCAAGGCCAACAATGCCGCCGCCGATTACTAATAATCTTTCGGGAACATCATCTAGGTTTAGGGCTGTTCGAGATGTTATTACAGAAGGATGGTCTGTAGGCAAACCGGGAATCATTGCCGATGAAGAACCACAAGCAATAATGCATTGGCCAAATGTAACGGATACATCGCCTGTGCCAGTTTGGACTTTCAATTCTGTGTTGGATACAAATGAGGCAAGCCCCTGGACGGTTTCCACTTTTCTTGCCTTGGCTATTTGAGCAATGCCACTATTCAGCTGGGAAACAATTTTATTTTTATAATCTCGTATCTTACCAATGTCAATCTCCGGCTTGCCATATTTGACGCCCATTTTTTCTAAATTTGTTGCCTCTTCCATAACCTTGCAAATATGAAGCAACGCTTTAGATGGAATACAGCCACGATTTAGGCAAACGCCTCCCAGTTCCGGTTCGCGATCAATAAGCAGAACCTGTTTCCCTAGGTCGGCGGCGCGGAAGGCCGCAGCATAACCCCCAGGACCAGCTCCAATTACAACAAGCTCTATCTGTCTTGATTTTTCCATTGATCCTATTTTTTAAAATGATCTAAGTCTGATAATACATCAGCAAATCTTGATGTAAATGCAACTGCCGCCGCACCATCTATCACTCTATGATCATAAGATAATGAAAACGGCATAATAAACTTTGCAACAAACTCACCGGTTTCTTTATCGTAAACTTCTTTCCATGTACTGCGAGAGACACCCATGATAGCGACCTCAGGGGGGTTTACGATGGGTGAAAACCCCGTACCGCCGATTCCGCCCAAGCTTGAGATTGTAAATGTTCCACCTTTCAATTCGCCGGGCTTGAGTTTTTTATCCCTGGCGCGAGCACTCAAATCCATGAGTTCTTCCGAAAGATCAAATACAGACTTTTGGTCAACATCATGGACCACCGGAACAATAAGCCCGCTTGGTGCATCAATAGCGACCCCTAAATGATAATAATTCTTTAAGATTAAGTTCTCATTAGTATCGTCTAAGGAGCTGTTGAACTCAGGCATTTCCCTTAAAACGACTGACAAGGCTTTTAACAAAAACGGTAAAAAAGTTACTTTGATGCCTTTTTCAGCGCCCTCTTTTTTCATTTCTTTCCTGAGAGCTTCCAAGTCAGTGATATCTGCTTCGTCAAATTGCGTAACGTGGGGGATTAATTGCCACGCTTGCTGAAGACGCACACCAGTAATACGTTTAATTTTAGTAAGTTTTTGAACTTCAACATTACCCCATTGAGAAAAATCAACTACGGGCTGTGGTGCCAGAATTGATTCTGAAGACATGGCCATTTGTAGTTTAATGTATCCATAAAGGTCATCTTTGGTAATGCGCCCTTTTGTTCCCGACCCTTTTATAGTTTGAAGATTGATCCCTAGTTCCCTGGCAAGCCGGCGAACACCAGGAGAGGCAAACACATTATCAGCTAAGCCTGGATCTTCTTTGGTAGAATACAAATTGACCGCCGGGGGACTTTCTTCTTCAGCGGGTGTTACAGTCTGATCTGCTTCTTCAGTAAGGGCAGACTCTTCTGTTACAGGGGCAGTGAAATCAGAAATTTCAATCTTAATCAGGAGTTGCCCTGTTTTCACTTCGTCCCCAGGGGCAACAAGGATCTCTATGACCGTGCCGTTAACTTCTGCAGGAATTTCCATAGAGGCTTTATCCGATTCTAAAACAAGGATCGTGTCTTCCGTTGTAACAATGTCGCCAGAATCAACGGCCACTTCACTTATTTCAGCGCCTTCGATGCCTTCGCCTAGATCCGGGAGGTATATATCCTTAATCATCTTTTTTCCCTAAACGGTAATGGGGTTCGGCTTCTCTGGGTTTAAATTGTATTTCTTCATTACTTCGTCCGCTTTGGACATTTCTAGTTTTCCATCTAATGCAAGAGCTCGAATGGCAGTAAGCACAATATAATAACGATCCACTTCAAAGAAATGGCGCAGATTTTCCCGGGTATCACTGCGGCCAAACCCGTCAGTGCCTAAAGCATAGTACGGCCCGGGAACATAGGGTCCAATCTGCTCGGATACCATTTTTACATAATCTGAAGACACAACTGTAGGCACAGTGTGCTTGCTCAGCTTAATCTCTAGGTGAGATTTCCTTGGTTTCTTGTCTGGGTGGATCAAGTTCCACCGCGCTGTTTCTTCTGCGTCCCGTCGTAATTCACTGAAGCTGGTAACATTCCAGATGCCAGGATTTATACCCCAGTCTTCCTTTAATAATTCCGCTGCCGCAAGGGTTTCTCCCAACAGGGGGCCACTACCAAGCAGTCGTATGGTTGGTTTGTCGGTGGCTTTGATTTTATAAAGCCCCTTGATGATGTCTTCACTTGCAACATCTTTTATAGGTGGGTGTATATAATTTTCGTTTTCTACAGTTAAGTAATATATAACATCCTTCCCCTTTTCATACATATCTATAAGACCACTGTGTACTACTGTAGCAATCTCATAGCCATAAGCTAAATCATAGGCCCTAATGTTGGGGGTGGCGGCGGCGGCCAAATGACTGTGACCGTCTTGGTGTTGTAGGCCCTCACCGTTTAGCGTTGTTCTACCCGCAGTACCTCCCACCAAAAAACCTCTTGTGCGCATATCGCCTGCAGCCCAAATAAAATCCCAAATTCTTTGGAAACCAAACATGGAGTAATAAATATAAAAAGGTATCATGCTAATGCCGTTCGTGCTGTAGCTTGTGCCCGCCGCCACAAAAGATGATATTGCCCCGGCTTCATTGATGCCCTCCTCTAAAATTTGCCCATCGGTGGCTTCTTTGTAAAAAAGAAATTGATCAGAATCAACGGGATCATATGTTTGGCCCTCGTGGGCATAAATACCAAGCTGTCTAAATAAAGGATCCATGCCAAACGTTCGTGCCTCGTCTGGTATTATAGGAACAATGTTTTTCCCGATTGTTTTATCTTTTGTTAGAATTGTAAGCATTCGAACACAGGCCATGGTGGTTGAGATTTTCCGATCGCCCGATCCGTCCAACAACTCTTGAAATAATGATAGGTCGGGGATTTTTATAGCGGAGCTTTGTCTGCGACGGTGGGGCAAAAATCCGCCTAACTTCTTACGCTGATTTTTAATATATATTATTT
>Ga0208765_1000703_pt1 | contig 21747 bp, 11 predicted proteins | sample ETNtaG_2_FD_185783 | JGI IMG/M metagenome (GOLD analysis project Ga0208765, IMG submission 185783) | Marine microbial and viral communities from oxygen minimum zone, Eastern Pacific Ocean - ETNP201406SV203 (SPAdes) (version 2) | ecosystem: Environmental > Aquatic > Marine > Oceanic ...
CAAGGAAGTCTGCGAAGATTGTGATTCCATTGGCCGAGCCCGCAGATTCCGGATGATACTGAACACCGTAGATTGGTAATTCGGGATGTGCTAACGCCATGACGATTTGATTGGTAGATGCATCGGTAGATGTGACCTCTAGACAATCGTTGGTAGGCGTGAGTGCAAGACTATGGTAACGTGTCATCACTTGTTGTTGATCTCCGGCAAGAATTCCATCAGGCACACCATGTACAGCACCGTATTCAGCGGGACCAAGTGTCCAACCTGCTGCAATGCCAATCGCTTGGTGTCCAAGACAAATGCCTAGAAGAGGGGGAGTTTCACCTACCAATGCTGCATGGGCGAAAGCCATCGTCAGTTCTGACTGTTCAGGTCGACCTGGCCCCGGGCCGAGGACAATGTGTGTGGGCATCAGGGATTTGAGTAAGGATTTGGCATCATCTATTTCCAAACGACCGGGGACGATGACGACCTCTGCACCGATTGTTGCAAACGAGTGTACGATATTCCACGAAAATGAATCTAGGTTGTCGACAAAAAGCACTCGTTTACCCAACGTTGGTTTGAGTGAGAGGCCTGAATGCCAAACGATTGGGGATGGAACATCTGGTGGTGAACGGGGAATTAAACTGGAATTGCGGCTCCCAATCAAGTGTTGTACCGCTGCTGTAATCGGTGGGATGGGGTGAATATTTACTGAAGAGGTTCCCATGGGAGAATGATTTGTCTCTCCTGCCGGTGAATAGTCCCATGCAGCTCGGCAAATGGCTTGAGCCTTCCATTTGGCTTCTTCAACTTCTTGCCATGGATTGGATTCAATGACCAATCCACCACCTGCTTGCACTGTCGCTTGCCAAGCCTCACCATCGTATCTTGCTTCAAGGGTTCGAATGAGAATATTCCATTGTGATTGACCCGTTCGTGGATCTATGTGGCCAATGGAACCCGTCCATGCATGTCGTGGGGTTGCCTCTAACTCATCAATCGCAGCAATGGTAGCGCTCTTTGGGCAACCGGTGATGCTCCCTCCGGGGAATACAGATTGCAGAGCGTCGAAGCCATCCATTCCCGCACTCAAAGTGCCTTCAACTTCACTGACCATGTGTTGAACGTGTGGATATGATTCGATTCGCCATCTCTTCCAATGAACGCTTCCAGGCATACAAATTCGCCCGAGATCGTTACGCTCTAGATCTACAAGCATGAGGTGTTCCGCGATTTCCTTTCGACTACCAACCAATTCCCCACGCAAGTTTGCATCATGTTCAGAATCATCGCCACGAGGTCGTGTGCCTTTGATGGGACGTGTTGAGATAATATTCCCGTCTTGTTTAAGCAACAATTCTGGACTACTACTAGCGATAGCAAGATGTAAATCTGGCGAGTACATCCACGATGAAAGTGGGGCTGGGTTGTCTCTTTCTAGGCGCTCAAAGACATTCCATGGTGACTCGATTTCAGCAGACCATATACGTCCATAATTTAACTGATACAGAACTCCTTCGCGAATGGCGGCCTGAGTGATTCGAACTTTCTCAGCATGATATGCGTCGGATTCTGTGATGGGCACACGCGCGCGAGGGCGCGCGGGGGGAGTGCGAAGAGGGATGCCTTGATTCAGAAAATATTCAACTTCAGCAACCCACTGATCGTCGTCGATTACAGAATGGATTGAAATTGAAGATTCGATGTGATCGTGAATAATCCAGCGATCTGAACGATAGAGAATCATCAGAACTGAGTCGTCTGCAGGCAAATGTTGCAAGCGCAATGGTTCAGTGTGCTGGACCATATCATAGGTCAACAATCCAGCGAAGCCACCTGCTTGAAATCCATCTCCACGAGAAGGGGGTAATGTCTCAGACAATCGACGCAAACCATCAGCGAGATTTCTGCCTGAAATAATCTCTCGACTGTGCCACCCATCATGCCAGTCCTCAACGTGTATCTGCATCGGATTTGGATTGGCGTGAATGTCAATTTCACCGCGCAGGGCTGAACCGATGCATGGGGTTGAATCAACGGGTTGTTGTCTGACAATGTATCTGCAATTTGCAGGGCCCATCAGTAAACTGCGTTGTGCAAGATCACTTTGTGGGCCGCCAGAATGGAGAAGCAATTCATCAGGTGCGCCATATCTACTGCCAAGTCCCTCTTGTCGTAGTTTGACCAAAAGGTCGAGTGTGAAATCTCCTCGCCCTTTCACCTCACATATCGCCTTCATCAAATCACATCCAATGGCGACCAAGCGTCAGCAAGTGCAGCCTCAAAGGCTGCGCTACAAGTTTCGTAAAGTGGCCCAGGTGAATTAGAACCAATGTTTTGAGAATCAACTTCATTGAGCCAAGCAACGCCTACACCTGTACCTACTACGATTAATTCACTCGCTCTGCCAAGTAATTTTTCAGTCAATCGTGCATAGCGAAATGGAATGCCTGCAGATTCAATGGCGGGTTGCAAAATTCGGAGTGTGATTGAATCAATTCCTCCGCATTCAACTGAAGGCGCATATGCCACCCCATCTGAATCTAGGATGATGGGGGTGCACCGATCCCCATCAACAACAACCCCCTCATGAACTAGCAATGCGATGTCTGCACCTTTACTCACTGCCTCTCTCCGCGCATCTTGGTATGGTGACCAAGCGGCATGCTTCGTTCCTTGCACCTTTCGTGTGAAGCGAGGAGCTGTGTGGGATACCGCGCACAGTGGTGAAGGTGCATAATGAGATTCTCGAAGAGTGGCTTCAATACTACCCTCGCGATTCAATTGGATACTGCAGAGGTTTCCTTCTCCTATGGGTTGAATTGACGCAAGGCGTTGGCGAAAATCATTCGGCCACCCAATCCCCAATCTTTCCGCATGTGAACGTAGTCGTTGAAGGTGATTCTCTAACCATGCAACACGTCCATTCTCCCAACGTAACGTGGTGAAGGCCGAATTTCCAGCCGGTGCGTCATCACCCATGAGACCCAATCTCCGGACGCTCTACTGCGCTTCAAGGCACGCCCTTCGCTCACAGCAAATCATCGAGGAACGAAGTGTCCAACGAATCCTTCTTTTCAGGCTCTCCAAGAAGATCACCGGCGAGTGACTCTAGGTCATCCACGGAAGTTGGAGATGGTGTGATATTCGAAGGCGGGGGCGTTGTTTCTCGAATGGTCGTTGCCGCTGGCATCAAAGTGTCTTCAAAGTTCACTTCAGGTTCCATTGTCGTCTCGTAATTATCTCCACCCCAATCATCGACCTGCAATTCCCAATTGGGTGTTGCATGATCCAATGGATTATGATTTGAATTTCTCAAACGGCCAACAATTATCATTGAGAGGAGGATGATCATGAGGGTGAGTACTGCCATCAGTGCCATTTCCATCGGACTGAGTTCGTCCCACCATTCACTTGAGCCCTCTTCGTCAATATCAACATTAGAATTCTGTGAACCTGAAGTCCAATCTTCAACGGTAACTGGGATGACACCAAAACGAGTAACCTCGCCATCGAAGGCGACGACTGAGATGTACCATGTTCCATTCGCATCCACTTGTTCAGCGTCAGCACCTGCATCGAAAATATCTGAGCCAATGGTTGACCGAGTACCTTGGACCATATCGAATTCATATTCAGCATATCGAACATCTTCGTAAACTTCAGAGCTTAGATGAAGGATGTAGCCGACTACTTGAGCATCTCGAGATTCATCCCATGTCACTGTGATTTCATTTCGATCCTCGTTCCATGTTGCAATAATGCCTGTTATCTCAGGAAGATGCAAGCCAGGGTCGATGAGGCTGTCATCAACTGCAGATGCCTTGCCCACATTGAGATCAGTCAACCACGCATTTCCAGATGAGTCAACTGGAACAACAGCAACCCATATCATGACACCTGGTTCAACATTGCGACCATTGGAAAGCGATGTGAGTTCGATAGATATCATTTCAGTTGCCTGTCTACCGCCACCACCTGGACCGCCTGGCCCGAAGCCATCTTGGCCGAAGCCATCGATTCCACCATCACGGTTGACAATCAACGCTGGCTCTCGACTTGCGACGTCAGTAAATGGAATGGTGTCGGCATAGACCTCGTAATAATCTAGGTCGCTTGCATCACTGATGGAGAAACCGACCAACAAACCACCACCATTGTCGTCAGGCCTGTCCATGACGTCTGGTTCCGACAAGCGGTCCGGTGCGATGACGTCTCCTGAATTGTCGATTGGCGTGACCAACGTCATGTGATCTCCAAGATTTGTCAAGAATGCGTTACCCTTGATATCGTGAATCGTCACTGTAACCCATATCGGTTGATTGGGGATGATGTCAGATGGTGTTGATTCCTCAATCGTGTTGCCGCCATACAGTGCTTTTTCAAGAACAATATTCATTGCACCATTCCATGATTGGCGCTGTTGCTGAATCACCAAGAGGCCGCAATCTGCGGGGTTCTCCTCGCATTCCATCCACTTGAATGCAACATTGTCAAGAGGATGTTCACTCGCCCATATGACATAGAATGCGAAGTCGTTGACGGTTGTTGGTGACCATTGAACATCGACTGCTGTTCCATCATCTTCGGGGTGATCCCAAGCTTGCAAATCCTCTACGCGCGGGGGCGGGTCTACACCAACGGTGTTCTGCACGCTGAAGGCTTGCACCCACGTAACATTCCAGTGATCGACATTGCCCCAATTATCAGAAGCGACCACGGTAATCCAATATGGCATCAAATCAATGAGATAGGCTCCTGCAATCTCATCTATGATGACCTCGATCATATTGGAATCTGAATTCCTGAACGAACAGGGTACGACGATTCGAGCAATGTCTGCATCGTCTGCCCACTCCGGTGGAGTATCGGATACAACCGGTGTAGCGAATACTGTATACCACGAACAATCATCTTCCAAATTGGCTGTCCAAGTGACATTGATTCGGCCACCTTCGTCATCGGGGGTGTCCCATGCATCGATATCTTCGATTGGTAGAGGTGCTGTGCCGTCATCAATGCCTCCAGTCGGCACAATGGGGCCAATAATGGTGGCATTCTCGGGGTCATGCTGACCACTCTCATCTACACAAGTGAAGGCAATCCAGAATGGATGGCCTGCACCACCGGGTGGACTGATTGTAGTGTTATTGCCTGCGTCATGTGCAAGTTCAAAACTGCGAGGTAAGCCAATCGGGTTTCCATTGATGGGTTGATGCGATGGCCAGAATCGGGTAACTGATGCGTCCAACTCTGTGCAGGGAGCCCACTCAAGGAACAAGTCGCCATCTTGGCCACCTTCATCGTATGGAACGGGTCCTCCGTCGGCCCATTCGGGAGGGGCGGGAACCTCATTGGTGGGTGTTGCTGGACCGATAGGTGGGCTCGGTTCCCCAATACTACCATCTGGATATTCAATGACAATTACCGCCCAATAGGGTGTGCCATCGACCAATGGTTGTCCATTGTGTGAATTGAGGTCTGCTGTATCACGCGTCCAATCAGGCAGGCGTGCATCCCAAGTCGTTGCGAGTAAGTCTGCGGATGTAGGAGGGGTTGTCCAATTGCTATCAGGCCGCAAGTAAATTCGGTAAGCAGCGAAGGAATGATCCTGAGTCACTGTCCACTGAGCGGTGAGAATTTCACCGCCGTCATTGGGTCTGTCAAACAAATCAATCATTTCTGATGGGGACTCAATTCGAATCCAATCATAGGTCAGTCGAATCTCAAGTGAGCCATTGCTAGGACTCTGAAGTTGGAGGTGTAAACTGCGACCTGCGGTCGTGAGGGCACTGTTGGAAATCGCTGTTTGGACAATGGTTTGCAGATTGATGTCTAATTCGGCAAGATCCCATGTGCCTGAATAATTCAAGCGTGTACTCGAAACCCACGTTGCTGCACCCGCAACAGGACTGGTAATCGTGAGCATGTCTTGAGTCATCGGAATGTTGGCCGGACCTGCCGTTCCAAACATTGGAAGGGTCAGGGTGCTGCTTGAATCAACCAAGATGATTTCATTGCCTGGGCGAGCTTCGTCGGTTACATCGAAAGCAGTGCCCCCGAAATTAATCATCAGAGGTTCGGCACGACGTATCTCTGAACGCTCACTCTCGACAAATGCTGGTGCTTGTCCCCATATGTGTAAGCCATCAGTACCGACGACGTAAATGCCGCTTGGTGTGATGACTGAATTCTTGAGATTCCCATACGTTGTCAAACGAGTCGCTGAATGGAGAGGGCTGGATGGATTGATTCGATCCACACCTAGATTCGAGACTGCTAGCACATTCTGGCCATCACTGGACATTTGGGTAACTGGCCAATTCGCGAAGGCGGAAGGGCGTGTACCTTGCTCCATTTCTGCGGTTGCGCCATTCCAATGCATCATTGGACCTTCGTCAGTTGCAATGTGAACACCCCACCAATCACTGGTTAAGGCTGTGATAACATTGCTTGGCAAGACATCGATTAGAGTCGTGTCTAGAACCGTGTAGGCTAGGCCGGGTGTTTGCATTACTGCTGTAGTGACCTCGCTGAAACCGGGCCGTGTTGGGCCCTCTCCGTTGTGACTGGTAAAGAGAGTAGATGCTCCAGTTGTGGGGTCTGTAATCTTGGCAATGCCATCGACTGAATTTCCAACCAGTCCCTGATTGCGGCCATACATTTGCCCAAGACCAAGTCCTGGTTCGTATGACATCAAACCTGAAGGTGTACCAATAATGAGAATACCATTGTCCGAGTCCAAATACTCGATGAACGGAGTTGGAAGGCCATCGGCAGTGGTCATTGGATCTTCCCAATCGTCGGCTGAGAGATTCCAAACGCCCATACCCGCGAGGGTGGCGATGTAAACAAGGTCTCCAATCTTCTCGAAGTCACGAACATAATTACTGGGCAATCCTGCTGAGATGCGACCTGCACCCCATTGCCCGGTCGTTGTGTCATATCGTTGCACACCGGCGGCGGTGGAAGGGGTGCCCATGAGTCCAACAACCAATTCGTTGCCATACCATGACAGACCATCCATCTGACCATGCAATGGGTATCCTGTGAATGTGTAATTTCCTGTAATCAAATCAATTTGATGCAGGCCAAGACCTGCTGTTGTAATCCAAAGGGTATCGCCATCGAGTGTGATTTCGTTGACCAACTCCGAATTCAAATTCCACGCCCGAGTCCATTCGATGCTCCCATTGGCTCCGTAGACACCCTCTAGAATGGCGGTGCCATATGTGGAATAGTAATCATCAATCGGTGTTGCCCAAATGTGTGTCGCGTTACCTGTGAATTCAGCAATGCGCCCCGTAGAGAGTGTAGCAAGGTTGTCCCATCCACCGGGGAAAAGCCCGTTTACATCGAGGTTGTCAACTCGGTTGTATCCACTGGAACCACCGGCACGTCCAATGGCAAACTCATATGCTTGACCACCGGGGACATGTGCAATACTTGTGGCTTCATCCCCTTGTGAGAATGGGATGATGCTGGTAATCACCGGTCCTGTCGTGCCGACAAATGTAATTCCTCCACTGTCATAATGACCGACGAGTAATCCACCACCGAAATGATACATGGCACCTGGGAAAATCGGTTCACTGACAGTATTGTCATCTTCATCAATTTCGGCAATGAACCGTAGATTAACGTAGTCATATCGAATGATGGAACCATCATCCTCCTCAAAACCGATGTAAACGATATCATAGGCCTCATCACATGCGATGGCGACAGGATTGTCGTGAGGTAATCCACCGTTCTGGCCTTGGGTCCAATCGGACAGCCATGAGCCTGAATTCAAGTCGTATCGAGCGACACCGCCTTGACTTCCCCACTCCGCCCAACGGTTCATCGCAACATGGACGATGTCATTGCATACGCCGATATCAGCGCCGTATCCTTCGGGAATTTGTCCGCTACCTGCATCGTGTACCGTCCATTGACCAGTTGTTCCATTGAGTTGGAGAATCTTGGAATTTCGATTCCAACCATTGGTGCCCATCGTGGCAACCCAGAGATCATCACCGATGACGGACATTGAATAGACCGCTTCTTCGACATTGTTTGGTAAACCATTGTTCTCTGTCCAATCCGACAGCCATGAATTGTTTGTGTAGTTGTAACGAGCAATGCCATCTTCTGTTCCAAAGAGGACGGTGTCGTCCCATGTAACAATGCCTCGAATTGGGCCTTCAAGGACTGTAGTGTCCCACGAGTTGACCAGATTGCCACTCATATCGATCTGATGAAGTGGTGTGTCTCCGTAAGCTGCATACAGGTGACAATTGGTAGGTGTAGGATCGCAATCCCCGGCAAATTGTGCATTGACGCGTTCAACTTGGCCGCTTGCCTCAATCGAGTCCATCCAACTGCCACTGGAATGGTTCCAGCGAACCAGGTGGCCACTTTCCCACCATTGTTGGGTATCTGAGATTCCAAAGTGAATGATATCTCCAACTGCACCCATTCCATGTATGATTGCGTTGGACCCTTCAGATGCACCGACATCCAATGTATTGAGTTGAGTCATATTGGCAATATCATATCGGTAGACATTGTCGTTTGAGGAATATCCATTGTTTCCGAATCTTACCTGCATGTAGTATAGTGTGTTACCAACAATCACAAGTTCACCCGGTTCTTGGTTAGAGAGAGTGATGCCACCTGAATTGGCGCCAGAATCCCAATCCTCTTCGAGGGTTCCATTGACAACATCGATGAGATTGAGTCCCATATCGCCACCCACCCACAATCGATTTGGATTGATGTCTTGGACCATGGCTGTGACGCCATTGCTCTCAAGTAGAGTTGATGTTGCTGAATCCCACGGAGAGAGCCATTCATCGGTGGTCAAATCGTAACGTAGTATGCCTACGCCATCATACCCAATGTAGGCAATGTCACCGATAATGACTGTCTTGGCATTGTTCGTTTCGGTACCAGCTTGCCAAGCCTTGATTACCGTATCATTGGTGATATCGATTACACCTGCGCCCTCATAATGGCCAACCCAGAGTCTGTTGGGTTCGATGAGTTCGACTGCGTATACGAATTGAGCGGGTAGGCCATCCGGGTTGTCGTCCCAGCATTTCTGGAATCCAAGATTTGAGCGAGACCACTGACAGGCACCGGTCTCTGTCGCCGCGTAGATGTATTGATTATCGAAATCCCAATCATAGAACTCGTCCGCGAACTCGTTGCCGGAACTTCCCATGCCGGTCCAACTACCTGAGGCATATCGTGCGCCACCATTGGTCGTTCCAACCAGAACTGTTCCCGGACTCAATACGGCTAGTGAAAGAACATTGTTGGAAGGAATCTGATTATTGCCGCCCCCACCGGGGCCGCCGTTTCCACCGGTTCGCTGCAAGACATCGATTTGTTCGCCTGAACTGACATTGTAAACAAGAACGCCGAATCCGTATATGCCGAGGTAGAGTGTGTCGCCATCGATGGCAATTGGCATAGATTCGAGATCATCAAGTCCTGTGGATGTCCACGGGGTGAGGCGTGTCGAATTCGCGATGTCAATTCGCTCAATACCGCCGCCAATGGTACCCAGATATGCAATGCCACCCCGGACTGCGAGGGCACTCATGCGATTGGTTTCAAGCCCCCCTCTGTTGGCCGTCCAAGTTTCATTGACTGTTGTCGAATTTGTATCGATGACAGACATTCCTGAAAACGGGTGAATGGCAATCATCTGCCCAGTGAAAACATCGTGCTCAATATCACTGACTTCATTCGCCGATAGTCCGTCTGAAGTACCCCACGTTCCTAGAATCGTCCCCATTGTGTCCATCTGAATGATTCCGTCTGCTTCTGTTCCAATGAAGAGGTCTACACCATCGGTTGCAATGCAAAGCAGGGCGCTGTTCGTTTGCACCAAATGAGGTGTTTCCCATCTATATTGAGCGATGTTGAATCTCTGAATTGTCTCTTCTGTCGCAATATACAGCACACCATTCAATTCAACGGCATCTGTCATTTCTGTAACGGAGGGGCCTGATGCTAAAACCAGTTGAGGCCATGTCGCACCTTGCTGCGTTGGTGCGCCATGATTCTGCGTGTGTGGACTGAGGATTGTGAATACACCCGACCCGTCTCCAACCAGCACACTGTGATTCGCGGGGGCGCGTGCGCCTCCGGATGGCCATGGAATCAAGGCCTGTCCTAAATTACGTGAAAGATCCAAATCTGGCATTGCCCATGAGGATGAGAAAGAGAGACTTGTGGTGTTGTAAGAATAGACCACGTCCTCTGAGATGATGTGGGCCCAACCATCTGCTGACGATATATCCTGAATTTCATCGCTGAGCAACCAATTGGCAGTATTCCATGTTGCAACCCAATTGCCAGTTGACAAATCGCGACGAGCGACGCCCGCGTCTGCAAGGCCAATCAGGAGATATGTGCCCGCCATTTCTAGGGCGACTACACTGTCACTTGGCAGGACGTTTTGACTATCATATTGCTGGATTGCTCCACCACCGCTGTAGTGGAATAAACCCGCTCCATCTGTGGCAATCCAGACATCGGTACTAACCACGATCATGTCGGTTGCTGGGATGAAGCCATCTCCAGTGAACAGCGTCCCCACATTTGTCCAAGTCGAGGTTAAGTTGGCCCCTATGGTCACTTGCCAAAGCGTGTTACCATTGGCGGCGACAAGGAAACCCGGTCCGACGGATTCGATTTGGTGGACAACTTCTCCAAATGGACTGGTATAATTGCCAACCAATGAGCTATCTTTGAGTGAAAAGGCTCGGATTTGACCATCCGCGCATGTCACATGAAGCAAATCCTGTGATACATCGATTGCCATATCCAATGGCTCCATTTCAACATCGAACCAATGAATCAATTGTGGATTATTATTGGCATCAAGTTGGATGACTGAATTGTCCAGAGCGAGGTAGAGGCGACCATCGTCTGGGTGGATTGCTGAATCCACCACATTGAGATCAACTCGATATGTAGTGACGTAAGCATCTGCGGGCCGTAGGGCTTCAATCACAACATCGGTAACCGTTGAACCGCCAGGCAATACCCAACCAGCATTGGAATCGCTGTTTGGAGATAATTGCCCACTGTGTGGGTCACCATTCATGAAATCGTTTTGTTGACCTAAACTGCCGAGGCCGCGCCAATCAAGTACACTGGCAGGACCATCGGGGAGGAACAATTGTGGTTCTTCAATCCAAGTCCCATCGGAACCATTTACTCGGATTTCAAATGTCAAATTGTCAATTTCTGCACCGGGGGCAAAATCGATCATTAAATTGCTCATCGCCATTTGACCCGCTGCGGCGTTGGCACCTGTCGCATCCATCCGCAACCAACCGGTGTCATTACTCCCCTCACTGCCCCACTCCGCCACAACTCCCATGTGTGCGGAAGCCATTGGTAGAGCTGCCAATGGTGTCCATGATGCGAGAATCATCAGGCCAACCAATGTGAGGGCTTGACGCTGTGAGGGGGTGGTCATGGCGTATGCTGGCTTTGCAGCACTTATTGAAGGTCATGGGTGGTTGTGTTTGATGGTATACTAGTATACCAAGGCCATTTTTGGGGATTAAATTACCGGATTCTGTAGAATGATTTGAAAAAACTGCCACTACGTGGCACATTATTCGAAAAAATTTCTGCATTCCAATAATCGCCCTCCCCCCTAACGAAATGAGGGGAAAGGGAATAGGTGAGGCCTGTGGCCGAATAGAGTGGAGGATGTAGTTTGTCCGAGGAACAATTTCGCAAGGATGCTCTTGAGTATCATGCGAAAAACCCCCCTGGTAAGATTACGGTGGTACCAACAAAACCGCATTCTACACAAAGAGAGTTGTCTCTGGCCTATTCACCAGGTGTAGCATATCCTTGTCTAGAAATCGAAAAGGATCCAAGCAAAGCAATGGAATATACCTCTCGTGGAAATCTCGTCGCCGTAATTTCAAATGGAACGGCGGTCTTAGGTTTGGGCAATATCGGTGCCCTCGCAGGAAAACCTGTGATGGAAGGCAAAGGATTGTTGTTCAAAGCGTTCGCTGATATTGACGTATTTGATATTGAAGTTGATACTGAAGATATTGACGAATTTGTTGATACAGTCAAACGGATTGCGCCCACATTTGGTGGAATCAATCTGGAAGATATCAAGGCGCCAGAGTGTTTTGAAATCGAGAAGAGGTTGGTCAAAGAACTCGACATACCCGTCATGCACGATGATCAGCATGGCACTGCAATCATCTCAGGTGCCGCCCTTCTCAATGGACTTGAAGTGACGGGCAAGAAAATTGGCCAAGTCAAAGTTGTCGTATCCGGTGCGGGTGCTTCTGCACTCTCATGTGCTGAACATTACGTTCGCCTTGGTGTTCGAAAAGAGAATCTCTTATTGTGTGACTCCGGCGGAATCATGACAAAAAAGCGCAAGGATGCGGGTGAACTCAATCGATACAAAGGGAAGTATGCCAGAGATATTCCTGAGGGTGGCCTGACTGAAGCATTGGTTGGGGCAGATGTGTTTCTCGGCCTTTCCAAAGGTGGAGTTGTGACCGGCTCAATGGTTGAAAAAATGGCGGCGAGGCCACTCATTTTTGCACTGGCAAATCCCACCCCGGAAATTATGCCTGAAGAGGTGGCTGCGGTTCGTGATGATGCAATCATGGCGACCGGACGTTCAGACTATCCAAATCAAATCAACAATGTTCTCGGATTCCCTTACATCTTCCGCGGAGCCCTCGATGTTCAAGCGGATGAAATTACTGAAGGTATGAAAATGGCAGCAACCATGGCGTTGGCCAATCTGGCGAAGGAGCCAGTGCCCGATGATGTTGCAGCGGCCTACGGGGGAGCACAGATTCAATTCGGACCTGATTATCTCATTCCCAAACCCTTCGATGCCAGAGTTCTGATTTGGGAAGCCAGTGCAGTTGCTGAGGCTGCAGTTGCAGAGGGGATGGTCTCGGCTGAAGTTGCGAATTCATTCGATGTTGAAACCTATCGGAACCAACTCGAAGCAAGGCTTGGACTCACCCGTTCAATCATGCGTGGCGTGATTGACAAAGCCGGAAAACACAGGCAGAGAATTGTGTTCACAGAAGGTGACCACCCTACCATGCTGAAAGCAGCAGCGCAATGCATCCAAGAGAGAATTTGCTTCCCTGTATTGTTGGGTAGATCACATGAAATCGCAGCGGCAAAGGAGGCTCTAGGGCTTGAATTTGAATGTGAAGAAATCGATCCACGGGAAGACCCGCGAAGACGAACTGTCTACACTGAAGCCTTGCAGCAAAAGCGTGGGCGAAAGGGTGTGACACTAACAGATGCGAAACGAATGCTCAAATCGAGAGTTTGGTTTGGTTCGATGATGGTTGAAATGGGAGATGCTGACGGAATCATTGGCGGGATCTCTAGAGATTATCCGGAATTCTTGAAACCGTGCTTGGCGACAATTGGAATCGCGGAAGATGCGCATCGGGTTGTCGGTACATACATGATGACAATCAAAGGTCAATTGATGTTCATTGGAGATGCGACGATTAACATCTATCCGGATGTAAGGACACTTGCTGAAATCGCTGTCCAAACCGCACGAGTAGCTCGCCGATTTGGAATCGAGCCGCGGGTTGCTCTGCTGTCATTTTCCAACTTCGGTTCGTCCAGTCAATATCGCAGTGAGCGAATTGAAGACTCAATCGAAGCCGCGAGGGAATTGGACCCTACTCTCATCATCGATGGACCGATGCAAGCGGATACGGCACTCATGCCATCTATACAGGAACAATATCCATTCATGACACTTGGCGGACCCGCCAATGTCCTCATCTGTCCAAATCTTGCAGCAGCCAACATTTCCTACAAATTACTACAACGATTGGGGGATGCTGAAATGACTGGGCCCATCCTTGAAGGGATGGCTAAACCGGTTCACGTCTTGCAACGAGAAGATGGAGTCCGAGATGTTGTCCACATGGCTGCAATCTGTGCACTCGACGCACAGAGGCAAAATCGCCAACGCCTGTAATCTGGTTCTCGATGGTGTTGAGAGAGATTGATATGGGGCAGAGTGGCCCCTGTGTTTGAGGGGAATCATGCGATTCGTCATGCGATCAAAAATTCATCGAGCGACCGTGACACACGCTGACGTAGATTACGTTGGTTCAATTTCGATTGATGAAAATATTCTCCAAGCCGCTGGAATTGAAGAATGGGAAAAAATCCATGTTTTGGATGTCACAAATGGCTCCCGATTGGAAACATACGTTGTCAAAGCACCTGCGGGTTCTGGAAAAATCTGTATCAATGGTGCGGCGGCTCATTTGGTGCATCCAGGTGACCTTGTAATTCTCATTACCTACGAGGGAATTCCATCTGATAGTGTCTCTGAGCATTTGCCAACGATTGTGCATGTCAATACACAAAACGAAGTTATCGATATTTCACAAGAGATTGATGCTGTTGAATACGTTGAGTTTAGACCCTAAGCTCGATGATAAGGTGATCCGCGTTCAATTTCACTGGCGCGATACAATTGTTCTAACAAGACAACAGCAGCCATTTCATAGGTCATTGTCAATGGACCCAATGAAATTGTTTTATGCTGTTCAATGATATCTGAATTGAATCCATCAACAGGTCCGATTGCCAAATGAGTCGTTGAATCAGAGAGGCGCCAACGTTTCCAATTTTTCAGCATCCATTCCGTGGTTCCACTCTGCCCATTTTCATCGAGTAAAATGAGTACGCCATTCGCAGCAGCGGACTCAATCTTTGAAACATAATCATCATGATTTAATTTGTCAGAATGTGCGAGAAGCGTCACGCCGCGGCCTTCTAATCGCTCAGCATATTTGTTGATTAGATGGGAATATCCTTTCTCCCGCGCCTTGCCATGAGTATGCACAACGATACGGGCCATGATGTGTCCCGAGCGTTGAGCAACTTCAGGATTAGGGCGAAGACTCAAGGAGGATGGGCAGAAAGGATGTTCATGGGTTGGTGGCCATTTGGTCGGCGGGAGAAACCATTGAATGATGATCCCCACATCAAAGGTACCCGTGTTTGGTTGACTGAATTACGTGAAATGTGTGAACGGCATTTTGACAATCATGCCGAGGGTCAGCGACGTATCTCGGTGCTTCAAATCGAATGGAAAGATGCACACAACGATGAGGAGATTGATGCAGAATTACTCCAAGGCTTAGAGCGACGCGCCTATCGACTGTTGAAAGCTGATTCAGAGACTTGGTTGGCTTGGCTTGACAATGAAGAATTTTGGCAACCTGGATGGCGTGGTGATGATGGTGAGCCCAGCGGTGAAGCAGGAATGAATTGAATACCGCAACCTTCGCGCTCTATCCAATGTGGGTGTGGATTGCCTTCCTCGGTGGAACTTCGGCACTACTACTCTGGATGAGTTACGCACAGCCATTTCCCGAAATTAGTGGACGATGGGCGTGGTTGATGCTTGGTCTAACGGGAATCTTGGCCTTAGGAATGAGTTCGCCACGCGCTACGAGTTCTCATCTTCCAGCCATCATCTCTGGACTCATGGGTGGACTCGGAGTCACGATTGGTGCTATTCATGATCGGCACAAAAGAGACGTCATATTGGCCCCGTTTGCAGGGATGTGGTTTGTTGCAGCGACTGTTTCGGCTTTGGCTGACGGTTGGTCTACCTACAATACTACAGAGCAATGGGTTGGATTTATTCTAGCCACCACTGTAATTTCCCTTGAAGCGTTTTTGTTCTGGAAGGGACTCATTATTGGAATTCAAGGAATATCTTGGTCGCAAGCAGCCCTCCGTCAACTAGACCGGGGGCTCATCGATGGTGATCGTGGAGCGATTTCGATGTTTGAGAAATCGTGGAGCACCGATGATTCGTGGCTTGATGCAATGAGTCATGCCGCTCTGATTCGGATTCACGAATCTAGGGGGAATTCCGCTGCTGCATCAGAACATGCAGAGATGTTGGAAAGACTTGGTGGTATCGAAACTGTCGACGAGAGTTGGCTTGCGAAGATTGATTCGTGCATAAAGCGACTCAGTACACCGGTTTTTGAATCCGAATAAACCCGAAAAAGTAGGGGGTATTTGGGGTTGCTCTAGTGTATGTTAAATATCTCGGATGACAAATTATACATGGTGATTGGCTGAAAAAAGGACAATGGGAAGTCCTCAGTATACGTTTGAGTTGGGTGGCGGTTCTCGTCTGGTTTGGCGCCAATTTGCTATCCCAAGCAATCTACATTGGATTCAATGGTCAACCCTATGATGCAAATGCAATTCTCTCCAGCCTTGGATATTGGTATTGGGTTTGCATCGCAATTGAACTATTCATTTGGGGGACATTGGGTTTCTTGCTAATGCAAAAATTACGGATCAAAATGGAAGATGATGGCGTCATTGAGAGTGCTTGATACAGCGAAAGACCCTTGTTTAGAGGCTGCCCCGCAGAATCATGGTCCGCATCACCAAGGTTCACACCGGCACGGGTGACACGGGTGAAACATCGCTCGCCTCGGGCGAACGTGTGTCAAAGAGTAATCCGCGTGTGGATTTCTATGGCACAATCGATGAACTCAATGCTGTCATTGGGATGGTGCAGGCAGAATTAGAGCGCGTAGAAACTCATCACGACGATGGAGGACCTAGGGCGACGGTTCGAACGGTGAAAAATTCGGTGGTACCAAAAATTTCACTCATTCAACAAGAACTCTTTGATGTCGGTGGTGAATGTGCCTTTCAACCCAATCAAGTTCCCGAAGCGATGACTGTTATTGGAGAAGAACAAGCAGATCGATTGTGTTCTGAAATGGATGATTGGACACAGAATTTAGAACCACTAGAATCCTTCATTTTGCCGACAGGTTCACCATTAATTGCCACAATGCACCTTGCACGCACTGTTACCCGCCGCGTGGAAAGAGGTGCAATGAAGTTGCGCGAACTAGAGGGTGATGAAGCTGTTCGAGATGTTGTCATCGCCTATCTCAACCGACTTTCCGATTGGCTCTTTGTAGCGATCCGGTGGATTGCAATGATTCTCGGCGAAGATGAGATTCTTTGGCTTCCACTTGGCAAGAGAAATCAATCCTAAAGTTCACGACCGAGTGCTCGCAATTGTGCTCTTGCTCCACGCAATACCTCTATACTTTGATCGAAATCCAATTGATTTTCTGCATCATCCCACTCTAGCCACATGAAGTTGCGATGTTCATGACTCAATGTAATGTCATATTGTTCAGTTTCACCAATGAACCAGAAAACCTCTTTTTCCACCTCTCGACCTTTGCGGGTGAATGTGTAGAAAGTTCTCATTCTCCAATCATCCAGCATATCGACCTCTGAAATGCCCGTCTCTTCTTCCAATTCTCTCAATGCTGTGCGTTGATACGCCCCATCTTTCTCTTCGTAGTGACCCTTGGGGAATCCCCAGTGACCCTGTGGATATTGGAGAAGTAGGACACTGCCAAAATTGACGAGAACCACGCCGCATGAAGTTTCCATGTTCCGTGAAGGGGTGAGGCATACTAATTGCTTGCGGATATACAGTGTGTTGGGACGCCAACGCTAAGAGCGAGGTCTGGTGACGTGCAATGCTCGGAGAGGGTCTATTGGTCGACGTGTCGAAGATGAACATTGAACGCATTGTTGCCGATGGTGACCTAGATGGTTTGCTTTCAGCAGCAATCGTTCGCAGAGTTTGGAGAGGGGTTCCCGTTCGATTCAGCCACCCGGCGGAGGTGAGGAGAGGAGGGGTTGATGATTGGATGACGAGAGAGACCGCTGTTCTCGACCTCCCATTTCACCCCCAGTGTGGTCTGCATATCGATCATCACCTGACCAACAAACCAACACCTGCACAGCAAGCTGCTGCTGCTAAGGATGGTTGCAACATCGTTTGGGATGATGCATTGAGTGCTGCTCGTGTCTGTTTCAATACTTTTCAAGAAAGCGTGAATCTTGACGATATTGAAACTTGGATGGACATGGTTGACAAGCTAGATGGTGGCAAAATTTCGCGTGAGGAGTTTCTGTCTGACAATCCAATTGTTTGGATTGGAAGAACGATTGATGCTACTGATAATCTCTATTGTCAAACTCTGTTGCAACATATTGTCGATGGAGATGGCCCCAATGATTTGATGAAGTTGCCAATGGTTTCAGAGAAGATTACTCGCTCTAAGGATGAATTTCGACGCCTTCAATCAATGTTGGATGAATGTACGAAAGTTGTCGACAGAATAGCAATTGTTCGTTTGGATGACAAAGGTATTCGAACAAACGGTTACCTCGTCACCGCCCATTTTGGCGACAAATGTGATGCATGTATGATTATACATGGATATTCGGAAATTGAGGAGGGGGAAGATGAAAAATGGCCTCTTTCGGCCTCATTTTACAGTAACTCGTTCCTCCATGAACATGGTGGATTGTTTGATCTCACTAAATTAGCGACCGCGTTCGATGTCGACGGGGGCGGCCATGCTAATGCCTGTGGATGTAGAATTCAAGCACTTTCAAATTTGCAACAGAAAGAAGAGCGTGCCGTCAGAATGGGAGATATTGAACGCAACATTGTGGCTTGGTTGGATTTGTGGGCGATACGCTCAGGACAATAATTGCATCAACCAAAGGAACCCCAAGAAAGCATGCAATCCGATGAGGATCAGAATAGCATCAGATGCCCGCCCATGTCGCTGCTTTTCGGCAGCCCAAGATTCGCCTGCATTTCTCAAATCTCGTGCTTTTCTACCCTTGCGCCAAAGGATGGTGATCAGAATCAGACCGATGATACCTCCACCGGCATGCAAACCACCCGCTCCACTGGGCATCAATGCACCAGGTAGTGTGGCGTCTTCAGTTCGAATTCGGTAAAGTGAATTCGCAATGAAACCACCTGCGACAAGTATCCAAGCGAGAATGTACAAACGCTCCCCATCTCTTTCATGAGAATGGACTGCTGCTCTCCTTTCATCCCCTTTCAATAAGAGGCCCCGTTGTCGCCAACGGTGCTGTCGAATCATCCAGCCGATGACACCCAAAGCAGCAAGAGGGTGAAGGAGAATGATGACCAGATTGGTCGCGTCCATGGTCGTCCGAGAAGAGAGTTACACTTCAGCGATGCGTTCATAGTAGTGGGGCGATGGCTGGAACCCCGCCGTAGGCGGGGGACGAGTGATTGGCGAAGAAAGAAGATCTCTTACTCACCTGTCTTGATGTGATTGGGAAGGCGGGCGAGAATCCTGCAATCCGAAAAAAGAAAGTCATGGATAATGCGGCTTGGACATTGCTGGAAGACAAACCTTGGTGGGGGTTGGTTTTAGTTGCTGTAAACAAAGAAGAAAGGGCAGCTGAAAATGATCGAAAGCGAACACGTGGACGGCGTACAGGAAGACGAGGCGTTCACACAATGAAGGGTGCAGATGGTTGGATTGAGAGTGTTGATGCGTTGATTGATTCAAATGCACCCCTCGGGTATCGTATGGCCTCAATGCTTGTTCAAAAGGCTCGTATGGGAACGAAATGGATGCCAAGTTGGGATGCGGAGTTGGAGAAGTTACACTCGGCCTGCGGAGAAGGCATTCATCCAGCATGGCATCTTATGGGTAAAGAAGCACCTATTTTGGCTCAATTAGAGGTATACCCAAAAGCGACTGTAGAATTGTCACTCGCAGGTGATTTTGAGGTTTGGATTGAATCTGCAAGGATTGATTCATTGAACAGAGAATCATTGGCTGAATGGTTGGAGACCCCTCTGCCATTTTCTCTAACTGCTGATATACAGTTGAGTATTCAAAGGGTTATCAAATCACTTCACTCCAAGGGTAAGTTCATTGGAGTACCCAAGGCATTCAATAGTTTGGAAGGAGATTCCAGATTAATCGGTGCATTAGTCGAAATATTCGTTGGCGGGAACCAGTCTCAAGAGATGTTGTCCTCTTTAATTGAAGATGATGGAGATATGGCAGCCGTTGCCAAAGATCACCTCGCACTACTACAACTTCGTTCGGGTCAGATGGATGCTTGGGCAAATTGCCATGGTGCGGAGGGGAATGATCCGTTATCGGTGGCCATGCGATATCAATCATGGATTAGTGCACCAGATGATGCTGAATTAACCGCTGATGAGATTCAGGAAGGTGTTCAATTGCTGAATGATGGTGATGACCGACGTGCTTTGATGTGGAGTTTGGTGGCTGCACATATTAGAGAAAAAACGCATGATGCGGCTTTGCAAATTATTTCTGAATTGAATATTACTGATGCGACAAAATTACACCATACCCTTAGACTGATTGAAGGTAGTAATGATGATGCGTTAATTGAACGAGTAATCGAAGGCATCCATCGATTTAGTCGAGAGGGACTTGAATGCATTATGCAAAATGCCAATACTCCACACCAATTACTATCTTCAGCGGTGATCGAAAGCCAAGAAAGAGGTGAATTAGATTGGAATCAATTTGGAGACTTGGCATTGGATGTATTTACGGAATCAGGAGATGCAAATCGTATTGGTTCCATCTTAATGAATCTGGAAAATGGTGCGACAACACATCCCTTCCGGACACTGCTGGTCCATCACTTGCTTCCAGGGAATGCCGACCATGATTTGTGTGACTGGATTCTTGGCGCAAGATCAAAAGCCATTGAGGCATTGGCCAATGAACCCAGCGGAGTGTTGTCTGAAACTTCGATTGGTCTTGTCAAGCTCTTGGAAGGGGCGCCAGCAGATTTGGAAGCAATTCAACGCAGAGTTGCTGGAAATCGAAAGGCGTTTCATTCATTCAAACAAACGATTCGTGCACTCGGTCCGGGTGGTGATGGATTGGTGCCTGCAGATCGAATCGATAGTCTTCAAACCTCAATCAATAATTCATCATTGAGTGGAGTCGAACTGCGGTTATTCACTGCTGTATTGGACCAACTCAGATTCAATCGTGCACTTCGTTTGTTAGAAGACCACAGTGAAGACAGCACAATGTCTGCCATTTCGATATTCGATGGATTGGTAGGTGAAAATCCAAGGAAGAGAATTGTCGATGCAATTCGGCAAGTAGTTCTGGAACACGACAGTATTGCCATTCCAGCATTTGCTGAATGGCATCGCATGCATGCTGCATCATCGTCGTGGCACCAAATCATCCTTGCTTCAATCGAAGAGAAGGCTGGAAAACACTTGTCTGCAGGTCGTTCTCTTCGTCGTGCCAGCATGGATATCACGTTCAATTTTGAAAACCGAGTGAGGTTGGCGCGACGTGCACTCATCTCCTTTGCCCATGCTGGAAAATATTCAGAAGCAGTTGAAATGTTGGAATCCCAACAGGCTTTGCAATCTGCGATGACGGGGATCTTCCAATTGTATCTCCATGTTTGTGATGATACTACTCGGCAACAGCCCGAGTCAGCAAGGCGTCGATTACTCGATTGGATTTCTAGCACCGAGGTCGTCTCTGAAGAGAATGTGGATGGAGAACTCATTGAAAGAGAACGAACAACGTATGCGTCTGATGAATTGGATCTCATATTCACTTATCCAAATGCTCACGGACTCCCGAAGGAATTATGGCAAGGTCGAATCAGAGCGGCAAAGCGTGGACTTTCCAGCAATCGCCGCAGTAGGCGAAGTCAATTAGAGGACCGTTTCCAGCACATTCTCGATGATGGGGCATCGGTTCCAGAAGTCGAAAGTGTGGCTGGGGAAGCAGCAGCACTCAATCCTACTCAAGGATTGATCATGTTTGAACGGGCCATGAATTC
>Ga0208765_1000704_pt1 | contig 21741 bp, 15 predicted proteins | sample ETNtaG_2_FD_185783 | JGI IMG/M metagenome (GOLD analysis project Ga0208765, IMG submission 185783) | Marine microbial and viral communities from oxygen minimum zone, Eastern Pacific Ocean - ETNP201406SV203 (SPAdes) (version 2) | ecosystem: Environmental > Aquatic > Marine > Oceanic ...
GAGCACTGCTGGAACGGGGACCATACCCGTCCCAATGCAACATCTCGATTAAGATATAATCAGATGTTTATTGAACGTGCAGTGGAACGGATGAGCCAATCTGCTCCTGAAGGGGCTGATCTTACCAGCTGGAAATTTTAGTTAATCTTTTTTAGACCCGTGTAATATTAGGTGGGTCAGTCCTGGGGGCGTAGATCCGGTCAGGATCCAGTTCCCGGCGGTAATATTCAAATGTTTTTCCTGTCCCCTGCCAGTTCTCGATCCGATCGATGATCCGAATATTACCCGTGAACCGGAATGAGACCCCTTGCTTTACGTGACCCGTAATATAGTGTATATGATCCTGTTTCTTCGCCCAGTTCAGGTATACACGCTTCAGCATTTTAGCGTAGCCGTTGCCCTTATACTTTTTCTGAACCACGAAGGCATAGGTGTAGATGGTGTTTGTTTTTCCAAAATTAATATCTAGCCGGGCCCAGGGTTCACTGCTGAGTGTTTCCAGTGGAACCCCTATGATGTAGCCTATAATGTCGTCCTGGTGCCTGGCAATAAAGGGCAGGGAGCCTTTCTTGTTGAAATAGGTCTGGATCGTGTTGGGGGTGAGCTTTGCGGCAGGGCCGTATTCTTCCACCAGTGCTTCAGAAATATGGATCAGGGGAGTATAATCGTTCGCACCTACATAATCCATCAGCTCGATCTGGAAGGGACCGCTGGAAGCAATGACCTGGGTACGGGATTCAGGTTCATGCTGAAAATGGGTCTCTTCCATGGGCTGAGTTTAGGGCTGCGGTCTATAAAATGACATCTGCAAAAATTCTGTGAATTGGAATTGTTGTGGTGTTATTGATCTTGGTAAATTTGTGGTCTATGGTCTCATTTAATTCACGTCTAAGGTCACTGGTAGAGGAGCGTCAGTCCTGGCTCTGTGTGGGGCTGGATATGAATCCGGAAGCGTTTGGGTCTGAAGAGCTGCACAGTTTAAAGGATCACACCTTTAACGTGATCGATGCTACCCGGGAGTTTGCTGTTGCCTACAAACCAAACTTTGCATTCTTTGAACGCTGGGGTGCTGCCGGCTTTGCCTGGCTGGAAGAAACAGTGAGCTATATCGGGGATGATTTTATTAAGATCGCTGATGCTAAGCGGGGCGATATCGGAAACACCGCAGCACAGTATGCAAAGAGCATTTTTGGTCACTTTGGTTTTGATGGTGTCACCCTAAGCCCCTACATGGGTATCGATAGCATCGATCCTTTTTTGATGGATCAGGAAAAGGGGGTGTTTATACTGTGCCGCACGTCCAACCCATCTGCAAAGGATATCCAGGATAGATCTGGATCAGGGCAACCGCTTTATGAAACAGTAGCACATTTAGCGAATGAACTAAACACCGGGGACAATGTGGGCCTGGTTGTGGGTGCCACGGCTCCGGAAGAGTTATCCCGGATACGGGAGATAGCTCCTGGGCTACCGTTTTTAATCCCGGGAGTAGGCGCCCAGGGCGGAGACCTTGAGCACAGCGTTAGAGTTGGGAACCAGAGCGGGGTTGGGCTCATTAATGTTTCCAGAGGGATTAGTTTTGTAGGTGACCTGAGCGAGAGCGCGATCCACACTGCAGCCAGGGAGTATGTAGAAAGCATGCGAGAGGCCATGGGTTAAATGATTGAACAAGAACATATTCTGACCATTTTCAGATCAACGGATGCTTTATTGGATGGGCATTTTGTGCTCACTTCAGGTCGCCACAGTGCCACATATTTTCAGTGTGCCAGGGTGCTGCAGCACCCCGAGTATCTCACAGCTTTTTCGATCATGATTGCAGATGAGTTCGAAAAAAAAGAACCGGATGTTGTAATTTCTCCTGCCATTGGCGGTGTTGTTCTGGGCACGGAAGTGGGGACCCAGCTGGGATGCCGAACCATTTTCGCAGAACGAAAAGAAGGAGCTATGACAATCCGCCGAGGTTTCGAAATAACACCACAGGAAAAGGTCCTGGTTGTGGAAGATGTAATCACAACCGGCGGCTCCGTCAGGGAAGTGATGGACCTGGTTGAACAGGCAGGGGGAGAGATCCTGGGCGTGGGCGTGCTGGTAGATCGAAGCAATGGCACAGTAAATTTGCATATGAACCAATATTCAATCGTAAAATTGGATGCAGTCAGCTATGGGGAAGATGAGATTCCAAGTGAACTGGCTGCAATCCCCATTCAAAAACCTGGGAGTCGTTACTTGTCATGAAAAAGATCATACCATTCCTGCTCATTTTTGGAGTACTGAACATGAGCTGTGGAAAAGCAAAAAAGGAAGAACCTGTGAAACCTGAACCAAAAAAAGTATCTAATGTTGTTAAACCCGACCCTGCATCCGTAAAACCCGACAGTCCGCAAAAAGATGTGGCTGTCATTTCCACCATGTTTGGGGATATGGTTATAGAGTTCTTTGATGGTACAGCACCAAAACACGTGGAAAGTTTTAAGCTCCATGCCCGAAGCGGTTACTACGATGGTACCCTGTTTCATCGGGTCATCCCTGGATTTATGATCCAGGGCGGCGATCCAAATACAAGAGAAAAAAATAAAGCCAGCTATGGTTCCGGGGGTCATGCGGCAAAATATTATGGTCATGGGAAGGAAAATGACCCCGAAAGCTGGACCCTGCCTGCAGAGTTCGGTGACATAAAGCATACCCGCGGGATCGTTTCCATGGCGCGGGCAACCAGTCCGTCCAGCGGGGGCAGCCAGTTCTTTATTTGTGCTGGGGATGCACCCCACCTTAATGGGCAGTATACCGTTTTTGGCCAGGTGGTTGAAGGGGACCAGGTGATTGAACAGATCGTGAACCTGCCTCGTGACGCAAGGGACAATCCCAACAGGCGTGTAGAGATGAAAGTGCACCTGGAAAAACGGGATAAATGACCCAACCCTTTCTGGGGTTAGCCCTGGGGGGCGGCGGCGCAAGGGGTGCGGCGCATATTGGTGTGTTGCAACAGCTGCACCGGTCTGGAATTAAGATTGATGCTGTTGCAGGAGCAAGCGCAGGCTCCCTTATCGGGGCCATGTACGCCTACAGCCTAGATCCGTTCTGGATCGAAGAGCAATTCCGAAAAAATATGGCTTTAAATCCTTTTACAGCGGCTTCGAAACGATTTCTTAACGGCCGTAATCCAGGTTCTGTACTGGATCAGATCGCAAAGAAAGTGTCTGATCATTTTCAAATGATTATGAGTTTAAACAGGAAATCCATTATAAAAAGGCAGCTACTTCAAGACGCCATTTCTTTTTTGCTTCCGGCCACTAGGTTTGATGATCTAAAGATCCCACTTAAAGTCGTTTCTACAGATTTAGAGTCCTGTGAAGATATAATCCATGACAAGGGAGACCTGGTGGAAGCACTGGTTCAAAGCTGCTCCATCCCGGGGTTTGTAGCACCTACCGAGCAAGATAATAGGGTTATTGTGGATGGGGGCGTGGGCATGCCCATTCCTGTTCCCGTGTTAAAGGAAGATTGCGTGTTTACAGTGGCCGTTGATATTTCTCAGTATACCCTGGAAAAGCTGGGAAAAACCAATATGATATCCATCACACAGCGGGCGGAGATCATAACGTCCAACAGGCTTAAGGCCAAGCTGGCCCAGGAAGCAGATTTTGTGATACAACCGGATACCCTGGGCATCCACTGGTCTGATTTTGGGCAGTTTGACGCTCTGATGGAGAAAGGAGAACTGGCAGTAAGCGGTTCTATCCAGCAGTTGAAAACAATAATCAATAAAAAACAGACCGTTTTAGATGGAGAGAAAGAATGGTTGAGTTAAGGTTCTAATGCCATTACTTTCCGCGTCTCAATCCAGCCTAATTTGAATTGAAAAATCTACTTTTATTATTTGTTTTAACGGGTGTTCTATGGTCACAGTCTGAAGAGAATCCTGTCACTATTTCTGCATCCGTTGGCTCTATTGCCCGTGCCGGGGAAGTGGTGCAGGTCAAGATCAGTGCTGCCATGGATGATGAGTGGCATATTTATTCCATTTACAAGATCAGCGAAGGACCCTTGCCTACAGAGATCAGTGTTGGAGGCAGTGCTGTGGGTGCTGTCACCCCGGTCATTGAACCGGAGCCTATGTATGTATTTGATCCAGGGTTTGAAACGGATACCTACTACCACCAAGGGGATACAGAGTTTATTTTTCCTGTAAGGCTCAAACGAAGCCTGATGCCGGGAACACACTCCATTATCGTTGATGTGTTCTATATGGTCTGCAATGCCAGGCTGTGCTACCCGCCTCTGACAAAAACAGATACGGTATGGGTGGAAGTCGAAGCGGGAGCACCCCGCTCCGATCACACATCGTTTACGGTTGCCGCCACTGCATCCAAGGATGATCCTGGTAAAGGAACCAATACGCTGCTGGGAATTTTTCTCCTTGCTGTAGGCGGAGCGATCTTAAGCTGGGTCATGCCCTGTGTTTATCCCATGCTCCCCATAATTATATCCTTTTTTGGTAAAATGTCCGAAGAGAAGCATATTGGACGGGGTACCATCGCCACCTTTTATGGACTGGGTATTGCGGGCACGTTTGTGCTTATAGGTCTTGTGGTAGGATTTCTTTCCTGGGGGGTCAACGATGTGGCCACTCAGTCCCGGTATGCCAACATAGGCAACTTCATTGCCACCAATCCCTGGATCAACCTTGGCCTGGGAATACTGTTTATATTTTTTGCTCTCTGGATGTTTGGTATTGTCAATGTAAATGTGGCCAGCCGTCTGGTGAATACAACGGACCAGGCTGGGCAGTCAGCGAACAGTGCCTACCTGGGCTCCCTGCTTTTAGGGGTTGCCTTTGCAATTACCAGCTTCAGCTGTACCGTGCCGGTGGTTGGGACACTCCTGGTGGTGGCTGCGGCAGGAACCGCAGGCGGTGTGCTCACCAGTCTCTATGGAATGGTGATCTATGGTGTGGTGTTTGCGGTACCCTTTGTGGGTCTGTCCATGTTTCCAAAGGCATTGGATAAACTCCCCAGTTCCGGCGCCTGGATGGAAACACTGAAGATCGTTTTCGGATTCATTGAAATCGCTGCAGCTATAAAATTTTTATGGGTTCCTGATCTGGAATGGAACCTGGGGATACTGCCCCGAAATGTTGTGCTGGCCCTGTTCATAGTTATAGGAATTATCCAGGTCGGGTATTTACTGGGTCTGTTCAGGGTGGGCTCCGCCGAAAATATAAAACCATTTCAAATCAGGAAAGGCCGGGTAGTTGGGATCCTTCTTACAGTTCTGGTTCTTTTTCCGATAGGTATGTCCCTGGCTTCGCCGCCAACCTATCATTATGCCAGGATGCCCCGGCTCATGGAAGAGTTTATTGAAGCCCTGGTTCCACCTCCCCCTACAGAAGATGCTATTGCCGAAAAGGAAGGCTGGTTTGTGGACCAGTATGAGCTAGCGCTGGCCAAGGCAAAGGCAGAGAATAAACCCCTGTTCATTGATTTCACGGGCGTATACTGTGCCAACTGTAGGGTAATGGAGCGAAGGATATTTCCCACCAAACCGGTTAAGGAACAGTTTGATAAAATGGTCCTCACCCGTCTCTACGTGGATAAGAAAGATTCTTTGAGCCAGGCCTACGCCCAGCTGCAGTTCGAACGGTATAAACAGGCTACCCAGCCCTATTATGTGGTTTTGGATCCTGCAGATGAATCAACCCTGGCAGATACAGGCGGCTACGTTCCAAACGGGTTCGCAGAGTTCCTCAGTGCGGGAGTTTCGGCTTATAATAAACGAACTCAATAATGAGAAAGATCATCATTAAACGCTATACAAATCCATTGAGACATATCACTACTGTTGCAACCGTTGCGCTCTTTTTTTTCAACGGATGTGACAATGGTACAGCACAGCAGAAAGCGGAATCTTCAAAAAAGAAGGCGGCTCCCGCAATTCAAAAAAATGCTAAACAGGGGAACGCTCTCATGGCCCCTGACTTTACCCTGGCTGATCTGGATGGGGACTGGGTCACCCTGAATGAACTAAAAGGGAAAGTAGTCCTGCTCAATTTCTGGGGAACCTGGTGCGGACCCTGCCGCCGCGAGATTCCCGCATTCATAAACCTGACCGAAAAATATAAGAAAGATGGCCTGGAGATCGTAGGGATCACCCTTACATCCGGTCCCCCTTCTAATATTCGTTCCTTTGCAGATAAATGGGGCATTAATTATAGGCTCCTGACCGATATTGAAGGCAATGAGACCCAAACGGTCACTGCTCTATACAGCCAGGCTACGGGACAACGGATCACGGGCATTCCAACTACATTTATAATTGACAGAGAAGGGTTCATCCGGCAACGATATGTAGGACCTAGATCTGAGAAAATATTTTATAAGGATCTGAAACCTTATCTGTAAAGACACCATATCAACCCTTTAGGTTTAAGGCTCTCTTGATCGCTGTTCGGCATATTTTTATCCTGGTTTGCGGTTTTTTTACAATTCTATGCGCTGACCCAATCGATGGCTACTGGCAGCAAAGGGTAAACTATGAGATGGAGATTACTCTCCACGATTCGATCCGCCAGCTCACAGGAACAACGGTGATCAAGTACACCAATTATTCTCCAGATTCACTGGACCGTATTTATATGCACCTCTATCCCAATGCCTTTCAACTGGGTTCTGCAAAATCCAGGGAATATATAGGGTACGCAGGCCGGCTGTCCCGGGCAAAATATTTTAAGGACCGGCTGGAAGGGTTTACCAGCAAGATCGATGTCCATGATTTTTCCGTTGCCCTGCCCAAGGAAGGGGCTTCCTGGATTCACAAAATACCGATCCTGGATGAATACAAAATTGATGATACTATCCTGGAAGCAAAGCTCCTGGAAAAAATTGCTCCCGGGCAGACGGTACGGATTGATCTGAACTGGACCCACCATGTGGGTAAAATGGTGGAACGGGCAGGGTATTACGCAGGTCAGTACAATATGGCCCAGTGGTATCCTAAAATGGTTGTCTATGATGAAAAAGGTTGGCACGCCGATGTGTTCCATGCAGAAGGGGAATTCTATGGGGAGTTTGGCGATTTTTCCGTCAAGTTTGATCTACCGGAAGCGTTCATCATTGCTGCCAGCGGGGTGGTGACCGATGGTGATCCGGGATGGGAAGCGGTAACGGTTGATACATCTTTCGATTTTAACGTCTGGCTGGATATATTCAACTCTAGCTATGTTGAACCGGATTCAAATGCCAGACGGACAGTTACTTTTTCTGCTGAGAATGTCCATGATTTTGCCTGGGTGGCATCAGAAGACTTCTTATATGAAGGGGGCGTAAGCAGCGATGGTGAAACGGATGTGCATGTGTTTTATGATAAAGAGAGGGGTGAAGACTGGACCAAGGTTGTCCTGGAACGATCCATCCGTGCCATAGACTGGCTGGAAGAAAAGTTTGGGAACTATCCCTATCCCCAGATCACCACAACCGATAGGATCAAAAGCGGCGGCATGGAGTATCCCATGCTGGTTATGAATGGCAGCGAACGTGAAGGTCTAATAGTACATGAATACGGCCATATCTATTTTTATGGAATATTAGCCAATAATGAAGTGGATGAAGCCTGGTTGGATGAAGGGTTTACCACAACCCAAACAAGCCATTATTTAATGAATCGTTATGGAGAGCATGGTTTTGATTTGGAGCTGGATGATGATTATGAAAAATTTCCAAACAGGTATTATCCGTTGGGGCATGATCTTCATTCGGACCAATGGTATGCTATTAATTTTATGAGAAGCGGTCATGATGAAAACATCAGCCGTTCTTCACACTTATTTAACAATGGTTCAGCATACAGGCTCAATGCCTATACAAAACCTGCGTTAATGCTGAATGAATTAAAGTACGTTCTGGGCGATTCTATGTACTATGGTGCCATGCAGCACTATTTTGACAAGTGGAAGTTGAAACATGTGAATGAGACCCGCTTTATAGATGCCATTGAAGAGTTTGTGGGAAAAGAACTGGACTGGTTTTTTGATCCCTGGCTGCACACCACTCGGCACCTGGATTATGGTATAACATCCTTTAAAAAATCATCAAATAACACCAGCTCATGGGCAGTTGAACTGGGAATAAAGAATGAAGGTACCCGGTACATGCCTCTGCTTGTAGAAACGGAGTTTGAAGATGGCTCTACAGACCGGCGCTGGTGGACAAATCACCTATGGCGCTTTGAAGATACTTTACGTTATGCTGTGGACAAAAAGCCTGTTGCAGTCACTCTAGATCCGGATGTACAGACTGTGGATCTGGATTACAGGAACAATACAACACGAATGAAAAAACGGTTGCTGTTCAACTGGCCAGGTCTCTGGTATGAGCCCAGGGATGAACGAGTCTATCGCTGGATGCCCTATGTGTATTATTATGCAGATTCATCTGACTTTGCTCCCGGTCTTACGATTGACCGGGATTATGGTCCCTATGAGAGTATCACGGTGCGGGCCAATTACGCCCTGCAGTCAAATAATCTCTACTGGTATGTTAGTGGATGGCGCCAGCCGGTTCACATTCTCCCTAGAACAACGTTTTATTATTGGGGTTATAACCGGCCGGGAGTTAAGGAGTATGGCGGAGAAATTGAAAAAAAATGGAACAGAGTTTACGGTAGGACCCCGACCCATACCTTTGCCGGTGGTTTCTATGTACAGCCGGAATACGACGCGTCACGTGCGTCGGCCCTTGGCTATGATACATCAGGGAAACTAGCCATAGGATATTTTAACTGGAATTCAAAACTGGGGCCACTTGATCTATCCTTGAATGGTGCAACAACCCTGAACCCGGTTTCAACATGGGAGTTTAATCGTTTAACAGCAACAAGTACGTTCAAGTACAAAAAAACGTTAGGCATGAAAAATAAAAAAAGGTCTGATCTAAATAGAAATTTTACATTGCATATCAAACAGCGTTTTACTGGCGGCAAAATCTGGGCAGGTGATTTAGGCGTCCCGGGACAGGAAGGATATAATATTGAAGGCAACAGTTCCAATGATATGCTTAGAAAAAATTACCTGGTAGACCAGTTTTATGGTCAGGATTCTTTGTTTTTGCACTACCATATGCCAGGTGAAGGAAATCTTCGCGGTTTTGTTGGAAAGAAAGAGAGAGGCGCTGAAGCGCTCATGGCTACATCTTCCGAGTTCAGCATCTATAAAAATTTATCTAAAGCTGATATCACTCTTGAACTTGCTACTTTTATTGATGCCGGACTTTTCTGGGATCGGGAAAAGATTGAAAAGAATGATGTGGAAGAATTAAATAATTATTTTACAAAAAGAACCCTGGCGGATGCAGGATTCGGCCTGAGACTGAATACAAGCATCTTTGAAAAAGATCTATACCTTAGGCTGGATTTTCCGATCTATATTTTTAATGGTGATATTTCAGAAACTAATTTTAATAATTGGCTGTTCAGTTTTCAAAGGAGCATCTAGAAAATTGATTGAATTACTGAAGAGACGTCCTAAATTTAATGACGCAAAGTTTTACTATACTTTGATCCAATCAATAATTATTTAATAAGGAAAAAAGCTCTGGTAGTTGAACCCGGGCTTTTTTATTTTTGGAACCACATAAGTTCAAGGAACATACTCGTGAAACGAATACTTATATCATTCTTATTCTTTTTTTATACCGGGATCACAGCTCAGGAAATTTGTCCGGCAGAAAATATCTCTGTTCTAGGGGGAGATGAACAGAATATTGTCATGTGGGATGAGCCGTTGAACCCCTTCACGGTTCTGCTAACCATAGAAATTGTTACGGATGTCTGGTACAGTGAAACGTCTTGGGATCTGGTAAATATGGATACTGGTGATTTGGTAGCTTCCATTGCACAAGGTGACCTGACTGAAGCAAGCATATCCTATACTTGGGACTTTGAAATACCACATGGTAACTACAGTTTTACGATATACGATTCATTTGGAGATGGAATCTATGCTCCGGGAGGGTATGCACTTTCTCTGGATGGTGTATCCATATATTCTAGCTTAGGAGAAGGCTGGTCAGGTACTGAAGAAACAATTGAGTTCAATACCACAGATGGTCGTTTCACTGCTTCCAATAATTCTTATGTTGACCCGATCCCTTTTGATAAAGGTTTAAACTATGACCTGAGATGGCAGGAAGGTAGGGCGCTAACAGGTTCGACCTTTATTGGGTCTGGGTTCTTCAATATATCACGAGAAGTGCCGGAAGAGTGTGGCACCTTCACACACTACGTTGTACACAGTGGTGATGGCACCGAGCTTGGCACCACCACAGAAATAGAGTACACACACGTAGGTCTAACCAATGGTGTCGAGTACTGTTACTATGTGACCGTGGTCTATGAAGAAGGGATGTCCGATCCCACTGAAGACGCCTGTGGAACACCTTCCGCTTGGGTTGCGGAAGCGCCTACAAATCTTATGTCCTTCGCTGGTGACGAAGAGATGGCACTGGTCTGGCAGGCCCCCGGCGGCGGCGGCGGCGGAACACAGGGTGATTTAATTGAAAATCCTTTTGTGGTTACCGGGATTCCTTTTGAAGTCACAGGCACCACTGATGGGTTTAATGATGATTATGATGAAGAGTGTCCTTATACTGGTTCCACATCCAATGACGTGGTCTATATGTTTAGCACATCAGGTGGAACCTATGATTTTAGCCTGTGTGAGTCTGGCTATGATACAAAAATTTATATTTATGATGTAAACCAGGTGAACATTGGTTGTAATGATGATGCCTGCAACAGTTCCGATGGTAGTCCCTTTCGCTCTTTATTGGAGAGTGTCACTCTTGAACCAGGGCTCTACTATGTGGTAGTAGACGGCTATGGCGGACAGAACGGAGAATATGAATTGGTCATTGATTTTTCCGGAGTCCGGGGATATAGCTATGATACCACGGAAAAAGACCCTGATGAAGGGGTATCGGATTCCCGGACCGAGTATGATTTTCTTGGCTATAATGTATATGTGGATAATACCATGGTGAATTCCGATATTGTAGAATATTCCACTTATACGGTTATGGAACTTTCCAATGAAGAAACCTATACCTTTGGTGTAACCGCTGTGTATGAAGGTGACCCAAATTACGAGAGCGAAATGATCACAGTGACAGATTCACCTGTCTATCTGTTTGGGGATATTACGGGAACTATTGTTGACCCTAATGGTGATCCTATAGATAGTGTGGCTGTTAGCTCTGACGGTGTTACAGATACAACCGGTGCAGATGGGACCTACACGCTCTGGAACCTGTCCGTTGGAATTCATACGGTACAGGCCCGTCGGTCTGGTTTTTATACCGCTAATGCTGATGTGGATGTTGCTGCTCAGGCTGATCCGTCTATCCATGATTTTGTTCTTTCCCCTGATATGCAACTCCCTGTGGGTCTGGATGCATTGCCTTTGGATGAAGAAGTATTCTTATCCTGGAGAGCACCTGGAAATGGAGAAGAAGTTACCATACAATATGACGATGGAGTTTTGGCTAATGCATTCTACTTTTTTAATACTTATGAAGATGGAAACGCCCATGGAATTCGGTTTGACGTGGGTGGCGGTTTTGATGTTATAGCTGCGTCAATAAAAATATTGTCTGAAGGTGATGAATTCTGGCCGTGGCCGAATGGTACACATGGTCCAGTAAGAATATTAATATTTGATGATGATAATGGTTTCCCTGGCAATTTATTGCACGAAGAAGAAGCAATTGCGGAAGATGGGTGGGCCACGGTCTATCCAGACCTAACAGGTTTAGATGGTTCGGTCTATGTTATTGCTTCCCATTCCAGTAACTGGGCGGATCCTGAAGGATTTGGGATTGATGGTAGTGTTGATTATCCGGACAATATGGTAACACTATATTATGGTGAATGGAACTATGGTGATTATTTAGGCTATGGCGGAGATTATATGATGGCAGTACAAGTTCTTTCTTTTGGTGGATTAAGAACACTATCTTCATCTGGTAATGATGCACCTCAGATTGATTACAATTCTATCCAAATTAATCCATCTTTAATCGCTAGTACGAGTGATTTAGCACCTATGCACTTCTCCAGCGAACCTACACATCCTGTATTTAATACGCCAATTAACACACCTGTTAATCGTGATAATGAATTACTTGAATACCGGGTATACGAAGTAGATCTGGAAGGCAATGAGACCTATGTTGTATCCACAACGGATACGTTTACCACTGTAACAGCCAGTCCCAACTATCAGGAATACTGCTATAATGTATCAGCATACTGGAGCACGGATGATTATGGCGAACTGGAATCAAGACATTCCAATGTTGCCTGTACTGTACCTTACACTCTGGGTGATGCAGATTTTGACAGCGATTGCGATATCAGTGATGTCCTGGTTGTTGTAGACTTTATTTTAGAAGAAGATTTTCCTACGGAAGATGAGTTCAGGAATGTTGATGTGAATATGGATGAAGAGATCAATATTGCTGACGTGGTCACGATGGTTGATATGATCTTTGGCGGTGCCGGCAGATCTGTGGAGTTTGATGCCAGTGAAGTGGCCTACATTGACCTGGTACCGGATTATGCACATTCTAGGCTGTCTTTTGAAATTGAATACAGCGGCCCGGTACGTGGATTTGAATTTGAACTGGAATACGATCCAGCACTGGTGAATGTGCACTCGCCAGGTCTTTCCAATTTCCAGGATCATGTAATGGTTTCATCCAAAGAGCCTGGAACGGGTGTCTTAAAAATTCTTGCTGCCGATCTTCAGGGGGGAGCTATTGAAGGACTTAACCGGTCTTTTATAACTATTCCTGTGGAATTTAAAGGGAATCAATACCAGGTTGCTTCAGTAACAATGGAAGGTATCAAGCTTGCTGGGGCAGATGGAAGCCTGGTTAATGTTGTTGCCCGGACAACCACATCGGATGTTAAGGTTATTCCAGGCGAATTTGCACTTCAGCAAAACTTCCCTAACCCGTTCAATCCTTCCACCGAAATCAGGTATGACCTTCCTGAAGAAGGGTTTGTTAACCTTGCGATTTATAACATGATGGGTCAAAAGGTGCGAACCTTACGATCAGAAACCATGCAGCCAGGATATCATTCCATGGTCTGGGATGGGAGGAATGATGTAGGCAGCCAGGTGGCAACGGGAATGTATTTTTATTCCATACATACGGGTTCGTTTCAGGCAACGAAAAAGATGCTGTTCTTGAAATAACCTGAATGAATTAATCCTTAAAAAAGCTCTGGTAGGTGAACCAGGGCTTTTTTATTTTTTGGAACCTGGATGGTTCAGGCGCATTAGAAAAAGCAAATAATGGGATATACCTTCATGAAAAAAATTATATTATCCATCGTTCTTGTTTGTAGTCTGGTTGCACAGAATTCAGTTGTCCGCCAGTTTAGCAAAGCGTTTGCAGATGTTGCTGAAAAAGCGAAACCAGCTGTGGTCACTATTATTACTGATAAAGTGGTTTCGTTGAACCAGTTTGATGACTTTGGTTTCTTTTTCTATCAGCCCAACCAGCCCAGGCAAAAAGAATTTAAGACCAATGCCTTGGGTTCAGGCGTGATCATTGATGCAGAAAATGGCTATATCCTAACCAATAACCATGTGGTGGATGAGATGGACGGCATCCGGGTGAAATTGATTGATAAACGGGAATTTGATGCAACCATCATAGGAACAGACCCCAAAACAGACCTGGCAATCCTGCAGATCGATGCTGATAATCTTATTGATATTGAACTTGGGAATTCTGCTAAAATTCGTGTAGGTGAATGGGTCATGGCTGTGGGCAGTCCTTTCTCAGAAAATTTAAGCCACACTGTAACGACGGGAATAGTATCTGCACTGGGAAGAAGCAATATTATGAATTCTCAAAGTTATGAAGATTTTATTCAGACAGATGCTGCCATCAATCCAGGGAACAGCGGTGGTGCCCTGTTGAATATGGAAGGTGAGTTGATCGGCATTAATACAGCCATTGCCACTGGAGGATACGAACGGGCGAACCGGGGTGTGGGTTTTGCAATCCCTTCCAACATGGCTGAACGGATCATGTCTGATCTCATTGATAAAGGATTTGTCACACGGTCCTGGCTTGGGGTGTTCATTCAGGAATTGGATAATGAAACTGCCAGGGCCTTAAACATTAGTACCCGCAATGGTGCCTTGATCACCGATGTAGTTGACGGCAGTCCCGCCGAAGAAGGGGGTATACAGGAAGGCGATGTGATTGTTGCGTTCAACGATGAACCCATTGCAGACCCCGCCAATTTAAAAAATGTTGTTTCCTTAACCGCTCCGAACAGTTCGAACCGGGTAAAGGTGATCCGAGATGGTTCCCCAAAAACAATGAAAGTAGTATTGCAGGAATTACCTGAAGATCCCCAACAGTATGCAACCCGGGAACGGGTTAAATCAAATGAGTTTGGTTTACAGCTAAGAAAGATCACAGACTCGCTCAAAGAAAAATATGATCTCAAGGATGAGAATGTTCTGGTTGTTATACGAATAGATCCCAATGGAGAAGCGTATGAAAAAGGTATTCGTGAGGGCGATATAATAAAGCGGGTAGGAACTGAAAAAGTGACATCTGTGAAAGATTTTAAACGATTGGCGGAACAATCCCGCGATAGGGGTGCTGTGCTGGTGCTGGTTAAGAAACCAAATGGTGCTTCCAGATTCTATACGCTTAATTTTCAATAATTAATCCAACCATCAATAAAACGCTCCTCTTGGGGCGTTTTTTATTTATAAAACATCCGTGACTATGGTTCATTAAATGAGATAATTTCCCCGTCACATTTCCTTCATATTTCACCCTTTTTATGAGTATTAAAAAAGTAGACACCAAGGTTGATTTTATTGCTGCAGAGCACGATGTACTTGAATTCTGGAGGGAAAACGGTATTTTTGAAAAGCGACGCGCACTAAATATAGGAAACCCTAAATGGAGTTTTATTGATGGTCCCATTACCGCCAATAATCCCATGGGTGTACACCATGCCTGGGGCAGGTCCTTAAAAGATATTTATAACCGGTATAAATCCATGTGTGGCTACGAGCTGAGATATCAGAACGGTTTTGATTGCCAGGGTTTATGGGTTGAGATCGAGGTAGAAAAAGAACTGGGGTTTAAATCCAAGCGGGATGTGGAAGAATACGGTATTGAAAAATTTGTGACTCTCTGTAAAGAGCGTGTTGAAACCTATGCCAGTATTCAAACGGAGCAATCAAAACGTTTGGGGTACTGGATGGACTGGGATAATTCTTACTACACTATGTCCGATGAGAATAATTACACTATCTGGTCCTTTTTAAAGAAATTGTGGACAGAAGAAAAAATATACCGGGGCACTGATGTGGTCCCCTGGAGTGGACGTTCTGGCACGTCCTACTCCCAGATGGAGATCATAGAAGGGCGTAAACTTGTTGCCCATACGTCTGTTTTTGTCCGCTTTCCTATTAAAGGCAGGGATAGGGAATACCTGCTGGTCTGGACCACAACGCCCTGGACACTTTCTTCGAACGTGGTGGTTGGAGTCAATGTGGATCTGGATTACGTTAAACTTAGAACAAAGGATGGTTCCATATATTATTTTGCAAAGGATAATCTAGAATACCAACGCCTGGAAAAACAGTTTAAGGAAAAGAAACAGTGGGTTGATGGTGTGCCAAAGTTAAAAACATTATCCCAGATTTTTAAAGAACGGGGTGGGTACGAAGAATGCGGCACCATCAAGGGAGCAGACCTGGTAGGTTGGACATATGAAGGACCCTTTGATGAATTTGAAGCCCAACATGAACCGGGCGGCTATCCCATTGTGAATGATGACCTGAAAGAGAAGGGTGTTAATTCCGTTGAACTTCATCAGGTCGTTGATCCTGGCAAAGATAATATCGGAAATGATATTGTAATCGCAGGAGAGGGAACAGGGATTGTACATATGGCTCCTGGCTGTGGAAATATTGATCATACCATCGGGAAAAAACTGGGGCTGGTCAATATTGCACCCTTGGACGACGAATCAAAATTCATTGATAAATTTGGTTGGCTCTCAGGCAGAGTTGCAACAGATCCAAAAACAACGGAAGCTATTATTGAAGATTTGAAGAAGCGTGAGTTTTTGGTTTATGCAGAAGAATATCCCCACGTCTATCCCCATTGCTGGCGATCCGGTGATGAACTGGTATTTCGCCTAGTGGATGAATGGTATATCAATATGGACTGGCGGGAAAAGATAAAAACCGTTGTAGATGAAATCCAGTGGATCCCGGAGTGGGGTCGTGAACGGGAACACGAGTGGCTGGATAATATGGGTGACTGGATGATCTCTAAAAAACGATTCTGGGGGCTGGCCCTGCCCATCTGGACGTTTGAAGATGGCAGCTTTATTGTAGTAGGTTCCAAAGACGAATTACAGGAACTGGCTGTAGAAGGTTGGGACGATTTTGATGGAAATTCCCCTCACCGCCCTTGGATCGATAGGGTTAGGATTCAACATCCGGAGACTGGGTTGATTGGTACCCGGATAAAGGATGTGGGAAACCCCTGGCTGGATGCGGGTATTGTGCCTTTCTCAACTCTTAAATATAATACAGACAGAGACTACTGGTCTGAGTGGTTCCCCGGTGATTTTGTAACAGAATGTTTTCCTGGGCAGTTCAGGAACTGGTTTTATTCCCTCTTGGCTATGTCTGCTGAATTGGAAGGGAAGGCACCCTTTAAAACATTGCTCGGGCATGCCCTGGTAAAGGATGAAACGGGCCGGGATATGCATAAAAGCTGGGGGAATGCGATCTGGTTTGATGATGCAGCTGAAAAAATGGGCGTGGATGTTATGCGCTGGATGTATGCCCTGCAGAATATTGAACAGAATCTCCTGTTTGGCTATGGACCTGCAGATGAAGTTCGAAAAAAATTAATTACCTTATGGAATGTATATTCATTTTATGCCACCTATGCCGCTGTAGATGGATTTGATCCAATAGAGCATCCACTAAAGAAAGATTCACTTACAATTCTGGACCGCTGGATCATTGCAAAAACACATTTGCTTTTGAAAGCTTGCCACACGGCTATGGATGAGTTCAGGGTAGATCGATTTATGAAGTCGTTCCAGGTTTTCTTAGAAGAACTCTCGAACTGGTATATACGCCGGAATCGCCGCAGGTTCTGGAAATCAGAAGATGACCAGGATAAAAATTCCGCTTACGCGACTCTTTACTACGTATTAACACACACGGTCCGAGCTATTGCACCTGTACTGCCTTTTGTTTCAGAAACCATTTACCAGAACCTGGTCAAAAACTCTGAAAATGCTACGGTGGAAAGTGTCCATCTCTGCGATTTCCCGGTAGCAGATGAAACCTGGATCGACCAAGATCTGGTTAGGAACGTGGATGCATTGAAAAAGTGTGTAGAACTGGGTCGTTCAGCACGGAGCCAGTCCAATATAAAGATCCGCCAGCCCTTAAGTAAGATGTCCTATGCCATTGAAGACAACAGGATTGCTACCTTCTTTGAAGAAAATCAAGCAGTGGTACTCGATGAACTGAATGTAAAATCCATGGAACGGATCACAGAAGCAGGCCGGCTTATTTCATATAGGATTAAGCCCAATCTTAGAACGCTAGGCCAGAAATATGGAAGGGGACTGGCAGAAATCAGAACCTTATTGGATTCAGAGAATGTGACCCAAGTAGTTGGAGAATTGCAGGATACAGGTGAGGTCAAATTAAAGGATGGTACCTACTGTCTGGATCGAGATGATGTGTTTATTGAAACCGAGGCCACCGAAGGATTTGCGGCTGCCAGCGAGAGCGGGATCACAGTAGGCTTGGCGCTCGAATTAACAGAAGACCTTATTCTGGAAGGCCTGGTTCGTGATGTGGTACGATCTGTGCAATCCATGCGAAAAAATGCGGGATTTGCTGTCGAAGACAGGATTGAAATTTCCTGGGATTTTGATGGTCAAATCGAGGAAGCAGTGGGTAAATTTGAAACCTATTTCTGCACAGAGACCCTAACAAACACTATTACTGATCATCTCGAAAAGGGAGACTATAGCGAGGAACTTGAATTAAATGGAACTGTATACACTGTAACCCTGAAAAAGATTTAACAAGGAATTTATAATGGCTTCAAAAAAATATACAAAATCAAAATTAGCAAAATTTAAAAAAAGCATAGAATCTAAGTTGAATGAAGTGGCTCACGAATTGGATGATATCAAGGATAACCTTGACACCAATACGCGGGGAACAGCCAGCCTCTCCCAGGATTCTGTATATAGCGTTCATATGGCGGACGCCGGCACCGATTCTTATGAGAGGGAAAAGGGGTTTCATTTTATGAATCGTGAGACTGATTATTATAAATTTCTTATTAAAGCACTAGAGAGGATCAATGACGGTTCGTTTGGTGTTTGCAATATCTGTGAAGAACTAATTGCTGAAGAACGAATGATGGAAGTGCCCAATGCGACCAAGTGCGTTCAATGTAAGGAAAGTGAAAAACTGAATATTTAATAAGGATAGGATGTCTCTTTTTGGGCTCATTGCAGCTGTGATCGCCCTAGACCAATGGTCTAAATGGTTGGTCAAATCATCTTTTAATCTTTACCAATCTAAACCTGTTATCCAGGATTTTTTCCATTTCACCTATGTAACAAACGATGGTATGGCTTTTGGTCTTGCTTTGCCAGGAGGGAAACATGTTTTATTGGTAATGACCCTATTGCTCACAGGATTTATTGTGGGGTTTTTATGGAAAGAAAAAGATGGACATCCCTTTGTCAAATACGGACTAGCGCTCATTTTGAGTGGAGCGATTGGCAACCTGATTGACCGAATTATACATGGTAAAGTTGTGGACTTTATGGATTTTATGATCGGTGATTTTCATTGGTATATTTTTAACGTAGCCGATTCGGCTGTTACCATAGGGATGGTTCTTTTTATATATCATTCTCTTCTTTTGGAAAAAAAGACATCCAAATCAGAACATCAGGTGTGATCTTTTTTCAAATTCACCGGTCAAAAGATACTGGTTTACGTCTGGACAGGTTCCTGACTTCCAATATAAGTGATCATTCCCGTTCAAGGATCCAGACCTGGATCCGGTCAGGATTAGTACTGGTCAATGGAACACAACGTAAAACAGGCTATGCACTGGAATTGAATGACAAGATCCAGGTGGACCCTCCGGCAGAGGATCCATCTTTACATGATCTGAATCCGGAACCCATGGATCTGGATATTCTGTATGAAGATGAACAGATCGCTGTCATTAATAAACCTGCCGGGTTGGTTATCCATCCCGGGGTGGGTAACTCCACAGGAACCCTGGTCCATGGTCTGCTCTATCATTTCCAGGCATTATCCGATTTAAATGGAGCCGTGCGTCCTGGAATTGTTCACCGGCTGGATAAGGATACATCAGGGATCATTTTGATCGCAAAAACAAACCAGGCCCATGCACACCTGGCAGATCAATTCCAGAACCGTGAAGTGAAAAAAGAATATAGTGGATTAACCTGGGGGATCTGGCCAGAGACAGATGGAGAGATCAATAAACCCATCGGACGTAGAAAGAAGGATCCTACGACCTACAGTGTATCAAGACAGGGTAAACCTTCACTGACCCGGTTTGAAGTAGAAAAACAGTTACGCCATTTAGCCCTGGTCTCCTTTTTTCCAAAAACAGGACGGACCCATCAGATACGGGTTCATGCTGCCCACATGGGTTTTCCCATTTTTGGAGATGAGACCTATGGTGGCGGGATGGCAAAAACCCGGGGCTTTCTACCCGAATTCATCAATCTCTATAAAAAGGAAATGAACCGTTTCAACCGCCATGCACTCCATGCCAGACGGTTGGAATTCTTGCATCCTGAGAGAAAAGAGCAAGTGATTTTTGAAACTTCCTTACCGAAAGAATATTTAAATTTAGTTCACTCAATCAAGTCATTTTATGAAGGATAATGGACAAGAAACGATTAAAGAATTTCTGAACTATATTCAGCAAGAACGAGGATACTCATCCCATACTGTTCTGGCTTATCAACATGATCTGAATACTTTTATGGATTTCTTGGAACACTATGATCATCAAATCATAGCAAACTTAAGCCTGATCGACCGTCAAACCATTCGCCATTATTTAGGGAGAGAGTTTGAAAAAGGAAATTCTTCCAAGACCGTGTCTCGGAGACTTGCTACAATAAAATCCTTGTTTAGATATCTTGTTGAAGCGGAGGTGGTCTCCGATAATCCCGCAATTCATGTAAAAACACCTAAAGTTGAAAAACAAATTCCAACCTTCATCCAATCAAATAAGATTGATGATTTGATGAATATGCCTGATGCTACAACGAAAATTGGAAAAAGAGACAGAGCGATCCTGGAATTATTCTATGCAACAGGAATTCGGCTGAGTGAACTGGTTGGTTTAAACATTGGTTCGGTCAATTCCGATGACCAGTTACTGAAAGTCAGAGGCAAGGGAAATAAAGAACGAATTGTTCCTTTTGGAACCCCCGCAAAATCTGCGCTGATTTCGTATTTGTCAAAACGAGGTCATAGCTGGGTTTCTCCTTCGAACACACCTCTATTTACAGGTAATGGAGAAAAACGTATCTCGGTTCGAACTGTCCAGTACCGATTGAAGATATATCTCAAAGCAGTACTAGGTGGCAATGAGGGAGCCAGCCCTCATACCTTAAGACATACGTTTGGAACCCATTTATTGGATAATGACGCCGACATTCGCTCCATTCAGGAGCTGTTGGGTCATAGCAGTATTTCTTCTACCCAGATTTATACCAAGGTTAATCCACAAAAAATGAAAAAAATTTATAAAGATGCTCACCCCCATGGTTCTTAAAAGGAATGGAATAAGATGAAGATGAATGGAAATGACCTAGGTTTAGATCAACTGGGTTTAAAAAACCTGAACAACGTACATCGGAATCTCCCTGCGAAGGAGCTAGTAGATGATATTGTGAAAAATGGGGAAGGAGTGGTTGGGTTACGGGGTGCTGCTATGGTGGATACGGGGATTTATACAGGGAGGTCTCCGAAAGACAAATATATTGTGGATGAACCTTCTTCCAGTGATAAGATCTGGTGGGGGCCAGTGAATCGGAAAATTTCAGAGGATATTTTTAATACACTGTATGAAAAGGTGGTGGATTATTACAATTCAGCTGATAGATCCAAGACCTACGTGTTTGATGGCTTTGCCGGTGCTGACCCCACCTATTCACTGAATGTCCGGATCATAGCAAAAAAGGCCTGGCAGGCCCATTTTGTTCATAACATGTTTATTCGATCTGAGAATGGAGAACTGAAGGATTTTAATCCCGGCTTTACCATTATCAATGCATCGGATGTGACCAATGAAAATTTTGAAGAATTTGGCATGAATTCTGAAACATTTATCATCTTTCATATGGAAAAAAGGCTTGCCATTATCGGAGGTACGGAATACGGCGGTGAAATGAAAAAAGGGATATTTTCTGTCCTCCATTACCTACTCCCTCAAAAAGGCGTTCTATCCATGCATTGTTCTGCCAATGTTTACGAGGATTCCAGAAATCCTGCTATTTTCTTTGGCCTGTCTGGGACGGGTAAAACCACTCTAAGTACAGACCCGGTCCGGCCCCTGATTGGCGATGATGAACACGGCTGGTCTGATG
>Ga0208765_1000707_pt1 | contig 21657 bp, 21 predicted proteins | sample ETNtaG_2_FD_185783 | JGI IMG/M metagenome (GOLD analysis project Ga0208765, IMG submission 185783) | Marine microbial and viral communities from oxygen minimum zone, Eastern Pacific Ocean - ETNP201406SV203 (SPAdes) (version 2) | ecosystem: Environmental > Aquatic > Marine > Oceanic ...
CGAGCCCAACTGTGGTTTTGTCTTTGGCAATTAATATGCCGTTAGATTTAGCATGTCGTAGTACTTTCCAGGTAAACAGGGCCGTTTCAATCTCCTCACTGGATGGTTGTTTTTTTGTTACAACTTCAAGGTCATCCTGTGATAATAATTTTGTATCAACATCCTGAATCAATAATCCACCATCCACGTTTCGCACTTCCAATTTTGAATCTCGTTTTCCAAAATTTCCAATCTCTAATACGCGAAGATTCTTTTTCTTTTTAAAGATATCCAAAGCTTCCACATCAAAGCATGGGGCCAATACAATTTCTACAAATACGGTGGTAATCGCTTCTGCTATAGCGGGGGTGCAAGTACGATTAAAAGCAATGATACCTCCAAAGGCAGACAGGGAGTCGGCGTTAAATGCTCGGTTGTAAACATCCAACAGATCGTTTCCCACAGCCACACCGCAGGGGTTGGCGTGTTTAACGACAACACAGGCAGGCTCATCAAATTCCCGGACACAGGCTAAGGCACCATCCGCGTCCATAATGTTGTTGTAAGATAGTTTTTTCCCTTGATGAATTATTGCATTGAGAATATTTGGTTCATTATTACCGGGAGTCTTATAAGATGCCGCTGACTGGTGTGGGTTCTCCCCGTAACGCATTTCAGAATGTTTTTGAAATGTAATGGAAAAATTTTCTGACAATTTTTCATCCTTTAAATAATTATGGATTAAAGTGTCATACTGTGCTGTGTGCCCAAAAGCTTTAGATGATAGTAGTTTTCGCGTATCAAAGGGTATTTCACCATGTGTATTTATTTCATTGGTGATTATGGAATAATCATCGGGATCCACAATTACAGCAACCCAGCCAACATTTTTTGCTGCCGATCGGATCATGGTTGGTCCACCAATGTCCACATTCTCTAAAGCCAATGCATCGGTACAGTCTTTTCGAGAAATAGTTTCAGAAAAGGGATACAGATTACAGACAACCAGATCGATCCATTTAATATCATTATTCTCAGCATCATTGGTGTGCTGATCACGAAGACCTAAAATTCCACCCTCTACCATTGGATTAATGGTCTTCACTCGTCCATCCATAATTTCAGGAAAATTCGTATAGTCGCTCACATCAACAACTGGAAGATTAGATTTCCGGAGAGCTTTGGCAGTTCCTCCGGTAGATAGAATCTCTACACCGTTATTGATTAAAGTTTGAGCAAATTCAATGATATTGGTTTTATCAAAAACGGATATAAGTGCCCGATCTATTTTAATAGGATTTTTATTTAGTATTTGGTTATTGATCATTTGTTTCAATTACTGCAAGACTTAAACGGCTTTTACAAACAAGATTTTCTTTTTCATCTTCTATATCAATCTCCCAGACCTGGATTTTTCTGCCAATTCTTACAGCCGTAGCTCTGCCAAAGACCCAGCCGTCTTTAACGGCTTTCAGGTGGCTTGCGTTAATTTCAATACCAACGACCGCATGTGTATTCCGATCAATCTGCATTCCAGCACCCATACTTCCCAGCGTTTCAGCCAGCGCAACGCTTGCTCCGCCATGCAGCAATCCAAAAGGCTGTTTGGTCCGATGGTCTACAGGCATTTTTCCACAGATATATTGATCTCCGAAATCAGTTACCTCGATGCCCAGAGCTTCAACCATGGTTGATGCAGTCTTATCCTTGAATTTTTTCAATAAATATTCTTTATCCATTGTGGAAAATGTTTTTTGTTTCCAATAGTTTAATCGCTTCTAAAAACGCATTTCCTTCCAAGTCTTGGACTTTAGCTTTTAGTGACTGAGCAGTATCATTGGGTTCCACATCACATTTTTTTTGTATTAGGATAGGCCCTCCATCTACTTCGTCAGTAACAAAATGGATCGTGCACCCAGTTTCTTTATCATTATTCTTCAAGACTGCTTCATGAACATTTATATCCATTCCTCCAGAGTATTTAGGTAAAAGAGAAGGATGTACATTTAATATCCTATCCCGCCACTCTTCACAAAAATCATCAGATAATATTCGCATAAATCCAATAAGCAGCACCAAATCCACGTTATGATTTTTTAGCACCAGTGTCATTTCAGCATCAAACTCTTTCCTTCTTTTACCTTGATGAGAAATAAAAAAGGTGGGCACACTGTAATTTTTAGCGCGTTCCAAAATAAATGCATTCTTCCGGTTGGAAAGTACAACAGAAACGACCGCATTTAACTGTTCTGCTTGAATAGAATCCAGTATAGCTTGAAGATCGGTTCCTTTTGTAGAACCCAAAACGCCCAGCCTTATCATCGAAGTGAGTTCATGTGATCGATACGACCTTGGATCACAGTTTCTGTACCTATGTCAGAGCGATGGAAAAGAGGACCAGACACAGATGAGACGTCCTTTTCAGCGATTGCTTCCGCTTCTGCAATAGAATCTGCCATCCCCACAACAGCGACAGTCCTGCTGCCCGATTCGATCAGTGAGCCATTCTTGATATCCACAGATGCGTAAAATAATCCATCAGAGTTTTCCACACTGGAAACATTAATGGATTCACCTTTCACCGGGTTATTGGGGTATCCTTCAGGCACAGCATATTTGCAAACAGTGGCCTTGTTTTGGAACCGCACATCAGCACTGTCTAAAGTACCATCCGCCATACGCTCACAGATATCGACAAAATCTGATTCCAAAAGTGGAAGTACATTCATTGCTTCTGGATCACCAAAACGAGCATTATATTCAATGAGTTTCACGCCACTACCCGTAGCCATAAATCCGCCATAGAGCACACCTTTGTAGCCTTCTCCAAACTTGTTTTTTAATGCCCTTGCTGTAGCAACATTGATGGTATGGGCTTCCTGAATATCAGAATCTTTTAAGAAAGGAAGAGAATGATCAGCATCAGAATACGTTCCCATTCCACCGGTATTTGGTCCAGTGTCTCCTTCGTAAGCTCGCTTATGATCTTGGATTGCGGGCATATGTCTAAGCGTTTCGCCATCGCAGAAACTCATGAGAGAAAATTCCTGGCCAATAAACTTTTCTTCGATTACAAACTCACTGTTTTGATCCACTAATTCCATACAATAGGCTAATGCATCATCATGGGATTGCAAATGGTCACCCGCCACCTTGACCCCCTTTCCCCCAGCAAGTCCATCATATTTAACTACGTAATTGTCCCCCAGTGCAGTAAGGAAATCATCAACCCCAGCCATAGAATCAAAGGTTTGATAATGGGGGCTCCCAGGAATATTATATTCATTTAATAAATCACGAGTGAATGCTTTGGATGTTTCCACCTGTGCCAGGTCTTTTTTAGGGCCAACGACTTTTACGCCCACATCCCATAAAGCATCTGCCACACCGGACGCCAAAGGGTTTTCAGGCCCAATAACTGCTAATGTTGAAGATGTTTCTTTTGCATATTCCACAACAGACTTAGGGTCATTAATATTACCCAGACTGAACCCAGAGGACACTTCAGCAATACCTGGATTCATATTTGATGCGAAGCAATAAAGAGAATTGTGTTTTGGGGAATTATCGATTGCCCTGGCCATTGCATGTTCTCTTGCCCCAGAGCCGATAAGCAGAACATTCATATTATATGGGATCTTTCGTTGGTTCTCTGGGCTTCCAGATTTTCCATTGTTTTCTCATCTATATTCCCGGTGACATACCATCCATCCAGACAGGCCATACAGGGTCTGTCAATATTATGATCCCCTTTACGGGTAACAGCTTCTTTTAGGTCTGCTATCTCCTGGTACATAAGAATATCAACACCCATAAACTCTTTGATCTCTTCAATAGATTTGTTTGCAGCAGTCAGTTCATCTCTGGTGGGCATATCTACTCCATAATAGCAGGGATATTGTACCGGTGGACACGCGGAAATAAAAAAGACCTTCTTAGCGCCAAACTCCCGAACCATTCTTACAATTTCTCGGCTGGTGTTCCCTCGGACAATACTATCATCAACAATTAGTACATTCTTATCACGGATTTCGAATTCTTGAGGCACCAGTTTATATCGCACTGATTTTCTGCGCTCTTCATTCCCCGGCATTATAAATGTCCGTCCAATAAAGGGATTCTTATATAATCCTTCTGAATACCGCACACCCAGTTCATTGGCAAAACTTAAAGCCGCGGTGTTTGCTGTGGATGGAGCAGGGATTACTATATCAGGCAGGATATCAGGATAAAGATTCATCCATCGGCTAGCAAGATTTTGTCCCATCCGAAGCCGAGCCCGATATACACTAACATCATTCTGGATACAGTCAGGTCTTGAAAAATAAACATACTCGAAGACACAAGGAGTAAACTGTTTATCTTGGGCTATGCGACTGTGTAATGTCCCGTCTTCTTCAATCCAGATTATTTCACCTGGCTGTACATTACCAGATGGCTCGAATCCTAGTGAATAGAACATGGTTGTCTCAGAAGCAAAAATATAGTCTACTGTTCCATCATCATTTTTACGAATTCCCTTAACCAAAGGCCTGATGCCGTGGGGATCCCGAAAAACAAACATTCCTTTATTCATGATAGTTCCGATCACAGAATAAGCACCATCCACACGATTATATACCATATCAACAGCGTGGCAGATCTGATTAAAAAAGGACAGCTCATCGATCTCAGCATTTGGATGATCCAAGGCATGGGCAAAAATGTGTAAAATGACTTCAATATCCACCGATGAATTAACATGTCTCCGGTCTTTCTCTTCTACTTCTTGAACCAACTCAGCATAGTTCACCAGATTTCCATTGTGGGCCATGGCAATTCCATAAGGAACATTAGTCAGGACAGGCTGAGCTTCTTCAATGCTGAATCCGCCCACTGTAGGATAGCGGGTATGACCAATGCCAACTTTTCCCTGAAGCCTTACCATGTTGTGTTCATCAAAAATATCACGAATAAGCCCTGTCCCTTTTTTTATATGGAACCGTTTATTGTAGGTCATGATTCCTGCAGCATCCTGACCCCGGTGCTGGAGATGAATCAAACTGTCATATAGTTCTCCTGCAACAGGTTTATGAGTAGATATAATTCCGACAACACCACACATTATATTGTGTCCACCAGTTTGGGTGCTAAGCCGATATAGGAAGCAGGGGTAAGAGCCAAGAGAATTTCCTTATCAGCGTCGATTATATTAAGATCCGATACAAATTGCGCCATGATTTTTGCATTCATGGTTTGTCCTCGGGTCAGAGTTTTTAGTTGTTCATAGGCGTTTTTCTGACCTGATTTTCTCAGGATAGTTTGTACAGCTTCTGCCACCACTTCCCAGTGAGTATTAAGCTCAGCGGACATTTGTAGTTTATTAATTGTAATACGGCTCAGACCTTTTAAAATATTTTGTAATGCTAAATAAGAATGACCCAATGCTACACCCTGGTTTCTTAGCGTAGTGGAATCAGTCAGATCTCTTTGCATCCGAGAAATGGGCAATTTCATTGCCAAATGATTCAGTAGTGAATTAGCAATTCCCATATTGCCTTCAGCATTTTCAAATTGAATCGGATTGATTTTATGGGGCATAGTAGATGAACCAACTTCTCCAACAACTTTTTTCTGTCCTATTATACCGCGACTGATATAAAACCACATATCTTTGCAGAGGTCAGTGAGAATTGTATTTACTCTTACCACTTGGTGATAGCTTTCTGCAATAGAATCATGTGATTCAATCTGGGTGGTGAGCAAATTTGGTTGCATCCCAAGTGCTTTAATAAATCGAGATGAAAACCGTATCCAATTTACTTTTGGATAAGCAGACAAATGAGCAGCCCAAGTACCGGTAGCACCGCCAAATTTTCCCAATAATTTATGGGTTTTAAGCGAGTCGATCTGTTGATTTAGCCTGCTGCAGAACACGGCCATTTCTTTACCAAAAGTAGTGGGGGTTGCTGCTTGCCCGTGAGTTAAAGCAAGCATAGGAATTGATTTATATTTCTTAGCAATTGTTCTCAGTTCCTTAAAAACCGACTGAAGCCTTGTAAGATAAATATGTTTTAATCCATGCTGCCACATGAGAGAATATGCAAGGTTGTTCACATCTTCTGAAGTCAAAGCAAAGTGGACCCAGGGATGGAGTGATTTTTTAATCTTTCCCTGAATGTAATATTCAATCGCTTTTACATCGTGATTAGTGGTTCTCTCAATTGTTTTAATTTTTTTTGCACCCGCTGCATTGAAACCTTGATATATCCTTCGGAAGCGCACTTGCTCATCCTTGGAAAAAACAGGCAAATCCTTTATTTGTTTTTCATGGCTAAGCGCAATAAGATATTCAACCTCTATATACAAACGGTAGCGCATAAGGGCAGCCTCAGAAAAATAAGCAGCCAATTCTTTTACGCTATTACCGTAGCGGCCATCTAATGGTGAAAGTGCTTTCAGTTGATTATGCACCAAATATCCGCTTGACCGCCAAAGCGCAATTACCGGGATCAATTACTGTTAACACCGGTGTGTTGCTTGGCATTTGCAAGGTAGAGTGGATATTCACTAGCATATCGGCTTTATCAGAAAAGGGAGGACACCCCAGAGTTGGAAATTCTGAATTGGCTGCTACGAAACCTGAAAGGGCATTGGAGCGACCAGCGATGGTGACATATACTATATCTTGCCCATCTTTATTGGCTTCCAAAATCTCCAAGACTTCCAATGGTTGTTTGTGTGCAGACGCAGCATGTTTTTCCCAGGTAATGCCATATTCATCAAGTTTATCTGTTATTTTTTTAGCATGGGGTTCATCGGATGTGGATCCCATAATGAGTACCGCTTTCATAAAACATCCTTTAAGTTTGTAGTTATTCTATCCTGGATTGATTTTCCAGCGTCAGGGAAAGGGAACAATCCACCTGTAATCGTTTCGTATAAATAAATGTAACGGCTTGATAATTCCATTACCAACTCTTCTGGCGCATCAGGTAATATTTCATCATTGTATGGATCACAGTTATCTACGAACCAAAGCCGTAGGAATTCTTTATCAATATTCTGTGGCTCATCACCCATCGCCATTCGCTTATCGTAGGATTCTGCTATCCAATACCGGCTTGAGTCTGGGGTATGGATTTCATCAATGAGTACGATATTACCATCTGCATCACTGCCCATTTCATATTTGGTATCTACCAGTATCATCCCGTTTTCTGCCGCTTTTTGCTGTCCAAATGAAAACAATTCCAGGGCCTTTTGACTGCAATAATCCCAGTTTTCCTGTGTCATCCATTCTTCGTTTACTATTTCATCTGGTGCGATAGGACGGTCGTGATGCTCTTCCTTAGTTGTAGGAGTAAGCATATTGGCATCCAATTTCTGATTTTTTACCAGTCCTTCAGGAAGAACATTACCGCAGTATTCACGATCCCCATTATTATAAACAGTCCAAAGTGCAGTACTAGTGCTGCCGGTGATGTAACCCCTGACCACGAATTCAATGGGGAAAACATTACATTTTTTTGCCAATGTTACGTTTGGATCCGGTACATTTATCACGTGGTTGTTGATAATACTCTTTGTTTGTTCAAACCACCAGGCACTGGTAAGATTCAAAACCTGTCCTTTAAATGGAATGGAAGCAAGTACACGATCAAAAGCACTCTGGCGGTCTGTAGTAATTAGTGCGATTTTGTTATCTAGAGCATATTGATCCCGAACTTTCCCCGTGCGTTTATCACCACTGGGCAGCGATGTTTTAGTTAGGGTGTTGTTCAGTTCCACCTTGATACGGTCTTTATAATGTTCAGTTGATTCTATAGCATTCATGGGATAAGGGATTAAATAGTATATGAGTACCTAAAATATCGTTTAAAACACTATTGAAACTACCGCTGTTTACGGTCACATTCCATATGACACCACGTTTTAAATCAGTAATTCCATCAATTTCAAATCTTTTTTTTAAGGATTCATATTTTGCCCGTCCCAGCATATCCTGTTTTTGACGCACCAGAAAAGATGTGATGTTTTTTCTGTCTATGGGTTGGCTGATGAATTCTTTGTTGGAATTATAAAGTTCTCCAGTGGCATCAATTTTTTTAAGGATGGATTCATGGTCACCATTCATGGAAATTTCCCAGTGCGTCTGACGCGCAATGGATACATTGTGCCCCAGATGATCAAGTGCATTGCTCACCGACGATGCTTCATTATCAGTAATAATCATATCAATGATCCATTCTGTCGCATTAGAGTTAGCTTTATAATCCGTCATTTCATAGTGAGGGCGGTCATAAGATAAATTATGATCAGAAACTGGATTTCTATTTTCTATAAATTCTTTCATGGATGAAAAAACAACATCGCCGTTTTCTGTCCGTTCCGGGTGGGGCATCATAGCCATAACATTTCCTGCGGGGTTACAAACAGCAGCCAGGTTGTACATTGAGCCGTTTGGATTGGTTGGAAATTCATCTACAACATTTCCATTATCATTGCAGTAGCGGTAAACAGTCTGATTATTGCTGATCATTTTTTCAAGCAACCTATCAGGAACGATGAACCTTCCTTCACCATGGGCTAATGGAATCTTGATCAAATCACCGCTGTTCAAATGTCTGGTAAATGCACATCGATTTGAAGGAACAGACATCTTAAGATTTGCCCAAGTATTATAATAGCCAACACCTATTACGTGACCACCCTGAACCCGTTTATTATCTGTAAGCGCTATGCCCACTCGGTAGTTTTTCAGTCCCGGGACAAGACCGCTTTCAACCAAGATTTGCGCACCATTGCAGATACCCAAAACAGGTTTCCCTTTTTCTGTTTCCAAGCGTATCTGCTTCATAATGGGGTCTAAAGCTGCGATAATACCTGCCCTGGAACGATCTTCATAAGCAAATCCTCCTACGATCACATAGCCGTCAAATTCTGACAATTTTTCTGGCGGCTCATTCCATAAAAACTCAATGGGATTCAAACCTACGCGGCGACATGCCATGAGTGTCTCCCGCTCTGTATTGGAACCAGGAAATTGTATAATGGCAATTTGGATCACTAGTTTGCTATCCTTTTCAGTATACACTGGTTCATTAGATCCATCGTTTCTTCATTAAATGTTGTCTTAATTAGGCTGTACTCTATTGGCGCTCCAGTTTCGCAGGTTTCAAATAAATGATTCAGTCTCATTTAATTGTCACATTTTTATTGCCATGAATAATGGAACCAATCTCATAAACTTCAGTCAAATCTTTTAGCACATCTTTAACAATCCTCACTTTCTTATCATCGACAATAAAGACCATACCAATTCCCATATTAAATGTGCGAAACATTTCATCTTCATCTACTTCACCCAAAGATTGCATCACGTCAAATACGGGCAAAATAGGCCAAGATCCCTTTTGAATCTCTATCCCGCAACCATCAGGTAAAATGCGAGGAATATTTTCCACCATTCCTCCGCCAGTAATATGAGCGATTCCCATCACATCGATCTCAGCGTTCAACGTTTCGAAGACATGGTTTGTATAATTAATGTGTGGTTCCAATAATGTTAGTCCTACCGATTTTTCAAGTTTGTGAATGGTGTCATGTATATCATACCCACCAATCTCAAAAAAAAGTTTTCGCGCCAATGAATAGCCATTGGTGTGTAAGCCGCTGGATGGAAGTCCCAGCACTATATCGCCGGACTGAATCCGCTCACCAGTTATGATTTTTTCCTTTTCTACCACCCCAGTGATGACTCCCACTAAGTCGTGTTCTCCGGGTAAATATGTGTCAGGCATTTCTGCCGTCTCGCCACCAACAAGAGATACGCCTGTGTTTTGGCAAGCTTTCACCATCCCTGAAACAATTTGTTCAATGATCTCGGGTTTTAGTTTATCATTGGCGATATAATCGAGAAACGTGAGGGGCCGGGCTCCCATGACCAAAATGTCGTTGGCGCAAGCACTCAAAAGATCAATGCCAACAGTATCAAATTTTTTTAGCTTGCGGGCGATGATGGTTTTAGTACCCACCCCATCAATACTCTGGACCATGACAGGATTTTCATATTCTTTAAGAACAGATTTTAAATCATATAAAGAACCAAAACTGCCTAGACCAGTCATCACATGAGGCGTGAATGTAGATTTCACATTATCTTTAATCCGATCTACTGTTTCATTCCCAGCGTCAATGTCTACTCCTGCAGATTTATAATCTATTTTAGACACTAATTATTTGCTCCATAAGTAGGTTCCAGTACCAAGGGCGATACATTCATTTTTATCATTGAGCATTTCCATACGACATACGGTAACTCTTTTCCCAGCTCGGATTACCCTACCATTAGCAGTAAACACCTTGCCTTCTCCTGGCAAAAGATAATCGACCCTGATATCGATTGTGCCCATATGATTTATACTGCTTTTTAGGTAGTCGGGGGATTTGTCTTTATTGTTAGAGATGAAATCACCAATAGCGACAAGCCCTCCAATGGAATCCAGCACTGAAGCAGTAACACCACCATGGAGAAATCCTCTTGATACGTTTCCCAAAAGTTCATTCTTGATCGAAAGTGTTATCTCAGCAGATTCAAAGTCAAACTTTGACACTTTTAAACCCAGCAACTCATGATAAGGGACTGAATGGGTATATTTGTTTTTAATGGTCTCAAAAATGACCCTGTCCTTTATTTTTTCCAACATGTTGATACTTACAGTTTTTGTCTTAATCCATTATTCCAGGCGTCTTTTGCTTTATCTAATTCCAAATTAATAACCCGGTTTAATTTTATTGCGTTGGTGAAATTTGTTTTACCAATGTTAAAAATAGTTTGCCCATACTCAGAAAATACTTTGCTCGTCTGTGTTACGTTATGGGTGGAGACTTCCAAGATAAACCCACCTGTTTCTGAAAATAAAATTTTATCTAAAGAAAGATCAGTTTCGATTTCCGCATCACAGGCAATTTCATTACCGAATGTCATTTCTGCTAAGGCTGACGCCACACCACCATCAGAGATATCATGGCAAGACAGAATCAAACCATCATCAATGCAATCGGTAAGCGCGTAGATCTGGTTTTTAACATCTTCTAAATCGGGTTCCGGTACATTGGTGCCCAGTTCATCATATAAACTGTAATAGACAGAACCGCCTAATTCATCTCTCCGTTCACCCGCCATAAGTATAACCGAATCAGATTTCTGGAAATGCATAGGGACAGTGTTGTTTACATTTTTCAATCTGCCTAAACAACTGACAATGGGGCTAGGAGGAATTGCGCCAATCTTGGATTCATTATAAAAACTCACATTTCCGGCAATAATGGGTGTAGCATCATCTGGGCTATCTTTGAGAGCAATAGCATGGCAGGCGTCGGCTATACCGCGAACACTTTCTACAAATTCCCACATCTGGTAGGGTTTTTCCGGGTTACCAAAACAAAGGCAGTCAGTAATGGCATGCGGGGTCGCGCCCACAGCCGCCACGTTGCGCATCGCTTCTACCACAGAATTTACACCGCCCCAATAGGGATCAATAATGCCGTACCGTGGATTATGATCTGTGGATAAAGCGATGCCGACATTCCGGATTTCTTCAGGATATTTTTCTGAATTAAAGGGTGCCATGACACCGGAATCAGCTAGCCCTGTTTCGGTATGAACTCGTCCTTGTACTTGCTTGTCATACTGCTCAAAGATTGGTTCCCGGCTGGCCATGTTTTCATGCGATAGGATATCTAATAAAACTTTATTATAGTCCGTAGGTTCAATAATATTCGGTTCGGTGCAATTTTTCATACGGGCTTCGTAAGGGCGGTTGTACAAAAAGCCTTCAGTGATTTCTGTAGCCGGCGCGTTCACGATTTCATCATCACCGTTATGGACAATGTATTGGCCATCATCTCGAATTTTTCCAATGACTGATGCTTGTGCACCTTCACTGACACCGGGCAAATCAAAGACCTTGTTGTAATGCTCCAAAATAAGCGATGTAATTTCCGGTGGCGAAACCCACATAAACCGCTCTTGGGTTTCACTGCAGAGATATACAGAAGGGTGTAGATTATCCATGCCAATATGAACCTTATCCATCCACACTTCTGCACCATAGCCAGATGTTTCTGCCAGCTCTATGCTGGCACAGGCGACCCCACCAGCACCCAGATCTTTGAAGCCGATATTATTAATAAGTCCTTTTTCTTTTAGGATGTCAAACAGGGCATAGGTGGATTTTAGCAGGTGCCGCTCTAAAAAAGCATTCGGTTCCTGTACGGCACCCTTGTTTTGATCTTTCTTTTCTTCTTCCAGTTCTACAGAAGCAAAACTGGCGCCACCGAAACCACTGTTGTCTGTGGGTTTCCCAATTAAAATAAGATCGTATCCTTCTGCGTTTTTTGGTGCGTAGGAATGGATAATCTGATCTTCTCGAACAATTCCCAATGTGACTAAAGTTACCAGGCAGTTTTCGTTATATCCATCGTGAAAATAAAGATCCCCCCCAATATTTGGAATGCCCAAGGGGTTTCCGTAGCCAGCGATACCAGCCACCACACCATCATGGATCCACTTGGTTTTGTTACTGTTGATATCTCCAAAACGGAATGAATCGGTAGAAGCAATAACTTCTGCACCCATACACATGACATCCCGGACATTTCCACCTACGCCTGTGGCTGCCCCTTCATAAGGAACAATCTGGGATGGGTGATTGTGGGATTCATGGCTCATGACCACGCACCAGCGATGACCATCGTTATCCGTTGCAACCGCCACAACGCCGGCATCTTCCTTTGCTCCAAGAACTACATCAGGCCCATCGGTAGTGAATTGTTTTAAGTGAGTCCGACTGCTTTTATAACTGCAGTGCTCTGACCCTTGGATGCTAAAAAGGATAAGCTCCGCCAGAGATGGGGCACGGCCCAACATATCATTTTGAATTTTAAGGGTCTCTTCAGGAGTGAGTGGAATGTTGAGTTTCTCAAGTTTTGTTTTAATCTTTGGATCAGTAAGACCGGTGAAATCAACAATTTCTTGTGTGAAAGCCATTATCTGATAATAGTTTCATGTCGCTGTGGTCCCACGGAAACGATCTTCACAGGGCAATCCACTTCATGCTCTATAAATGCGATATAATCTTTAAGGGTCTGGGGCAGAGCATCAAACCCCTTATCCCATATTTGTTCCGGAAGGTTTCCCCAGCCAGCCAGTGTGTCATAGATGGGCTTGGCTTTTCGATAATAAGTGAGACTGGCTGGCATTTCAGTGATCCGTTTACCGTCCACATCGTATGCCACGCAAACGGGCAATTCTTTAAAACCATCCAACACATCTAATTTGGTAAGGGCTATTTCTGTAAGTCCATTAACTCGGACTGCCTGGCGAACCTGCACCAGGTCCAGCCAGCCCACTCTTCTGGGACGACCAGTGGTGGTACCATATTCCACACCTTTCTCTCGTAGAGACTCTGCATCACTTCCATGGATTTCAGATGGCAACGGGCTTTCACCTACGCGACTTAGGTAGGCTTTAACTACACCAATGATGCGGTCAATGTCCCGAAAGCTTACACCTGTCCCGGTAGAAATATGCCCAGCAGCAGTATTGGAAGATGTTGTGAATGGATAGACACCATGATCCACATCCAGGCTAATACCCTGGGCACCTTCAAATAAAATAGATTTTCCAGCTTTATGCGCATTATACAATTCCACTGAAGTATCACAAATGTATGGAGCCAATTTTTTCCCGTAAATAACATAGGTTTCAAAAATATCTTCCATGGATATATCTAAAGTACATTCAAGTGTTTTTTCTATGAGCCCTTTGGCAAAGGAATATCCCTTGGCCAGCTTCTCTTGGAATACGTCCGGTTCCAAAAGGTCAACCATTCGAATACCATTGCGAAACATTTTATCAGCATAAACAGGAGCAATGCCTCGGCGAGTGCTGCCAGCAGCCAGTTCACCCTGGTGTCCGGATAAAGCGCCATCCAGAGCGATATGATAGGGCATAATTACGTGGGCACGGTCACTCACCATCAGCTTTGGAAGGATACCTTTTTCTTTTACATAGACAATTTCATCCAGCAATGCCCTGGGGTCTACCACTACTCCATTGCCAATAATAGACATGGGTTCACCATACACAATCCCAGAAGGAATAAGATGAAGTTTGAATGTGTTGCCATCCACAATAACTGTGTGTCCGGCGTTGTTTCCACCATGAAACCGGACAACATAGTCAGACTCTCCGGCAAAGAAATCAGTAATCTTTCCTTTACCTTCATCGCCCCATTGGGCACCAACAATTGCAGTAATCTTAAACGGGTTGGAAGACACGCTGTGCCATAATTCTGTTGTGGGCGGTGGCGGAAAACGTCACTAAAAATAAAAAAATAAGAGAGGGAAATTATAGCCGTTCAAAAGTGAAAAAAATGGCTATAACTATCATTTTTTGTATTTTTTATAACCTGCCTTTTTCTTGGCCCAATTTAATAGTTTTTTTATGGGTGGAAAATAATCAGCAAGTATAATCAGTCCGGGGATGCCAAACATCCATCCCTGAAAAACAGGGATAAGTCCGCCTATGAGACCAATTATAACCAGTACAATTCCAAACGTAATTCTGGCGGTATGCCTAATCATTTAGAACTGTATTATTAAATCATTCATAAGGGTTTCATCAAATATTTTTTCGTTCCGACCAGTAAGATGTTTATCTAAAAAACCATACACTAAACGATTTACCAGCGGCAGGGATAATCCAGGTGAAAGATCTCCAACACTCATAACATACCCTATGATAGGTGAAAATAGAGGAATGTCAGTATAATCAAGATGAAGAGTTTTTTTAATAACCAGACGGTATTTTGGAACAGATGAATGAGCCATGACCCTATCCAGCCTGAGGTAATTCCCAGGGTAATCAGATCCTTCCCAAGATGGTCTTCCCATAAAAAGAAAAGGGACATGCATTCCTGAGCTAATGATTGGTTCCGGTACCGGGCTGAGCCAGCTGTCCAATACAGCACAGGCTTTAATTCTCTCATCCTTATGGGCTGAAACTGTTGCTGTAGATCCGCCAAAGGAATGACCAGCAACAGCAATTTTCTGAAGGTCCAGCTTACCGTTTAAGGTTGATTTTATACTGCCGTGTTGAAGTTTTTCCAATTGATCAATAATAAAACTTATGTCTGACCCACGAGTACTCATCTGTTGTTTGCGGATATTCACACTATCGGGGTGGCCTGTAATGTCCGACCTGTAACCTGCAAGATGTTTATCAGGAAAGATTGTTAGATTAGCATCAAAACTATGATCCGGTGCCGCAATGATATAACCTCGGCTGGCAAGATATTCAAATAAGACCTGATGAAGGTGTCTAGAGCTTGTTATGCCATGTGAAAAAATCAATACTGGATATCTGGCATGACTCTCCAGACACTCAGCATATTTGTAACTGTTTGTAATGATATACCCAAGATGCCTGGGTAAAAATGATGGGATTTTGCCCGCAGCAGCCATGGTTTCAGCTCTTAGGTTTATAAAATCCAGATAGGGTTCTGGCTGAAGCGTATCAGGTATTTTGGCAGGATACCAAACTTGGACCATAATCTCACGAACATCGGTCGTATCTTTTTGAGTAAACCATTCTGCACGTGATGAATCAATCCAGTGAAATGTTTCCGTGCCAATACTATACTGTCCTTCTGGATCCGGAAGTGTAAATACTGGAATGATCCATGGTAAAAGGACAGCTGCCCCAAACCAGATAATTAGAAAAACCTTTATAATAATGTTTACAGAATTATTCTGGAACCGATGTACAATATAAAGAGCGGGCAGGGAGTACACAGCCAGAACAAACTGCCACCTATGTCCCTCAATAAAGTGCTGTAGAATGGTGCTGGAAATTGTTGCAAGCATAAGATAAAGAAATACGGTTCTATCTTTATGGGTCATTAATGCTACTAAAGTTCCTGAGATTAGGAACAGGGTAAGTATTTCAAAAGGGCGCACAGGTTTTGTGGTTGTAAATTGAGAGCAGAAAATACAATGAGATTCAAGAGTATGGCATTTCAAAAATTAGACCATAAACCACTACCAGAAGCAGATATGATCCATCGATCACAGTCGTTTCTTGCAGATATTTTAAAAAGAAGAACCATTCGTGATTTTTCGGATAAACCTGTTCCCATCGATATTATTACCGATGCGGTGAAAGCTGCTTCATCTGCGCCTTCAGGCGCAAATAAACAACCCTGGCATTTTGTCGTAGTCAAAGATCCTGAAGTCAAAAAAGAAATCCGTATTGCAGCAGAAAAAGAGGAAAAGGCATTTTATGAACACCGGGCACCAGACTATTGGCTAAAAGATTTAAATCAATTTGGAACAGACTGGCATAAACCTTTTTTGGAAATTGCACCTTACTTAATTATTGTATTTAAAAAGCATTATGACCTAGAAGGTGAAAAGCAGAAAAAGAATTATTATGTGAATGAATCGGTAGGAATTGCGGCAGGTTTTTTGTTGATCGCACTACATAATGCGGGATTGGTAACATTAACCCACACTCCTTCGCCCATGGGATTTTTGGAGAAGATACTGGTTCGTCCAAAAAATGAGAAGGCGATTTTACTTATACCAGTGGGATACCCCGATTTAGATGCTGAAGTACCTCAGTTAACCAAAAAACCATTTGATGCCGTATGCAATATTATTTGAGAATAAGATGCCAGTAAGAATTTTAGTAACCGGAGGAACCTTTGATAAGGAATACAATGAGATTACTGGAGAACTCTATTTTGAAGACACCCACATGCGGGAGATATTGGAATTGGGCCGTTCCCAGCTGGGAGTAAAGATCCGAACATTGATGCTCATTGACAGCTTGGATATGACAGATGAAGATAGAGCCACTATTTTAGACAACTGCAAACGGGTAAAAGAAGATCAAATCGTGATCACTCATGGTACAGACACCATGACCCAAACAGCAAAAATTCTAGCGGAAGCAGGGTTGGACAAAACGATTGTTCTTACTGGAGCAATGATACCCTATAAATTCGGTAGTAGTGATGGATTGTTTAATTTTGGTGGCGCACTAGCTTTTGCCCAAGCCTTGCCTCGCGGTGTTTATGTTGCCATGAATGGAAGGTGTTTTGACTGGGATAAGGTAGAGAAGAATAGAAAAACAGGTACTTTTGAAGACGTAGACTGATATTTCATTTTTATCTAGACCGGTATTAGATTTTGGAAAATGAAGCCGGTTCGTGTCCACTCATGGAATGTTTCTCCCGATGAAGCATCCGTAATTCAAATAAATCTAAGGAATAAAGTGAAAGTAACTGCCCTACAGGATGCAGTGCATCTGGTGGCAGGTACCGCAGTGGCGTTTGATCCCAGTTACGATACCATTCATGCTGCGATTGTTATTTTGCGGTACCCTGGGATGGAACTTGTTGAACAGCATGGAATCTCAGAAGAAATCAGGTTTCCTTATGTTGCAGGGTTGTTGGCGTTCAGGGAAGGTCCACCTCTGATGCATCTTGTGCGAAAAATAAAACACCAGCCTGATGTGATTTTATTTCATGCCCATGGGCAGGCACATCCAAGACGGTTTGGTCTTGCAAGTCATTTAGGGGTGCTTTTAGATGTTCCCACGATTGGTGTTTCTACGCGTATTCTTGTAGGCCAACATGAAGAACTGGATAATGAAAGGGGGGATCAGGCTCCTATAATATATAAGGAGCAACATATCGGTATAGCATTAAGATCCAAAAATAATGTAAAACCAGTATATGTTTCAGTGGGCCATAAAACGGATCTGAGTTCGGCCATAGATATTGTAATGGGTTGTGTCACCCGATATCGACGTCCTGAACCTTTACGCATGGCCCAGATTGCCGTTAATGTTCAAAAGGATGGACAGTTGATTGACCTGCATACGGGAGGGAACCAGACCACTTTATTTTAAGGTATCAGGATATTTATTATTATGTTTCATTAAAATATATTAAAATGTATAATAATTAAATGTAAATACTGAAGGAGGCTAGCAATGAGAAAAATCTTTTTAACATTTATTTATTCATCTTCACTCTGTTTTTTAATTGCTCAAGATAGTGATCAAGAAGTTTGGAGCACTTGGTATATGAAACCAATTCATGGTAAAGCAAAGCAGCTTGAGAAAGGTTTAATTGATCATGTCAAGAAGCACCATGGTCAAGGTGAGTGGCCAGAGTATTATTTCGAGATCTTAAGTGGACCTAATGAAGGGTCTTTTGCAGCTTGGTCAGGCCCACATACATGGAAAGCTTTTGATGAAAGAGTACGTAGTCAAGCTGACCTTAAGCACTGGAATCAATATGTCGCTCCGTTTGCTGACATGTCCAATAATGATGGTACTTCATTCCTTGTTCTTCATGAAGATCTAAGATTTGGTCCAGATGCATTGACCGAATATTATCATCTTTCATGGAATATGACCTATCCGGGTACTGGCGGTCAATATAGAGAAATAGCTGAAACCATTAAAAAGGTCAAAGAAGACACTAACAGCAAAAATTATCATACGATATATCAAGTTGTTAGTGGAAACAACCCCGATGCTTGGTTATGGGAATATCCTATTAATTCAATGGAAGAATTGAGTATGAGTACCGGAGGAAGTGGAAGCTCTGACCTTGAAAAGGTTCTTGGAACTGAAGGAGCAAAGAATTTCTGGAGTTTATATAGAGACACCATCAAATCTCGAGTTAGAGAAATACAAAAACTGCGTTTGGACATGAGTACTCCAGCTGATTCCAGTCAAACTGACGGAAATTAAAGATCAAGACCATACAATAAACTTAGTTGCTCAGATCTCTGGTTATGAGCCCTACATAAAATAATGAGAATTATTTTAATAAATATTATTTAACCCAGCCTATAATAAAAGGGAACAATTATGCCAAACCTAATTTTGTATCACAACCCCAGGTGAAGTAAAAGCCGCGGAGCCGTGTCGCTCCTTAAAGAACATAATCTAGATTTTTCCATTGTTGAGTATCTCAAAACACCATTAACACCCAGTGAGATAATTTCATTGTCGAAGAAACTCGGGAAAGCTCCAGGTGAATTTGTAAGAAAGAATGAAGCAGACTTCAAGAATAATAATCTTGCGACAAAGTTAAATGATGATCAAATAATGGCTGAAGCGATTGCAAAATTTCCTAAGATCATGGAACGTCCCATTGTTGTAAAAGGAGATAGGGCAGTCATTGGCCGCCCACCGGAACATGTATTAAGCCTATTAGGCTGAGAGTAGCAAAAATGGAACGTATCATAAGCATCACTGGGATATTCTTGATTCTGGCGTGTGATCCATTTGTAACAGAGTTTCCAGATTCATCTAATCCGGTCATGTTCAAAGCCGCAAATGCTTCTGACACAACATATGTATATGACGGCTTTGAAATCAAAGTCGTGACCTGGAATATCCGGTTTGGCATTGGTCGGTTTCCATTTTTTGGGGATTCCTGTGGCGATAGTGTGATAGCCGATGATGAATCAGTAGAAGCTAATATGGTAGCAATCGCCGAAGCAATCAATGCCATGGATGCTGATATTATCCTGTTACAGGAAGTAGATCTTGAATCAAAAAGAACAGGATATCTAAACCAGGTTCAATATCTTTTGGATAACACCTATTTGAATTATGGCAGCTATGCTTCTATGTGGGAAGCAGACTATATCCCAAGTGATGGTGTTGGAAGAATTAATACGGGTAATGCAATTCTATCCAAGTATGAACTAACCGATGCGGAACGTATCCAGCTTAGGCTAAGGACAGACCAGTCTGATCTTATTCAATATTTTTATCTCCGGAGAAATATTATTAAAGCTAAGATCCCAGTATTATCCCAATCAGGGAAAGACTTTTTTGCTGTGAATATCCATGCAACAGCCTTTGCCACGGATGATACAAAAGAACAGCATATAAATAAATATATAGAAGTTCTGGGTAATATTGATGCTGGAGGAGGGATATTTGTAACAGGCGGTGATCTAAATTCAGTTCCTCCCGGATCGGTGATAGACTTTTGCGAAAGTGATATGTGTGTAAACGATAATTTTCACACAGACAATGCAGATCCTTACCATAAAGAAGGGAGTTATTTTGAAAACTTTTCTGGTGAACCTGACATTCTTGTTCCTTTATATGATACGTATGACCCAGCCATTGATACGGCATCCTATAACCTTCCAGACCATTTTACTCATGCTCCCAGTACAAGCATGATCAATGACACAACGGTTACAATGTATGACCGTAAACTGGATTATCTTTTTACAAATGGTACATGGGATAGCGGTTCTGGAAGCACTGATCAGTCTGTGTGGGAACTCAGTGATCATATGCCTGTAAGTGCTATATTTATGCCGGCGAGCGATTAAGATGAAAAAAATTATACTGCTCTGTCTGTTCAATGGACTGTTGCTTGCTGAAACAAAATCCTGGGATTCCCACTCTGCTTATCTGTTGCCGCAAAAGCGATGGGAACTAGGCCTGTTCCAACCTTTTAGATTTGGTTATTCTGAAACCATAGAATACAGCACCTTTCCATTATGGTTTTTTGTGATGCCCAATATCGCTATCAAACGCATTGAAAGCGATATGGCAGGGTTCAATACAGCGAGCCGGTTTAAGCTGGTGTACCCAACACCACTTCTCAATATGCTCGCAAAAACAGGGATTGGAGGAATGATAGATCCTAATTTTCAGATGCCTCCCATGCTGGGGCTTTCTGCATCTTGGTTGATGTCAAAACCTATGATTGGTCTGGATCTAACAGTTAATGGAGGGCTGGATTTGGGTATCGTGTTGGGTGATCTAGATCACCGCTCTAATATTGATCTGCCTCTGGTCTATCATCGATTGGGGATGTTCTATAATAAATGGGGAATGCATACGGGATTAGACGTGCAAAAAAATCTGACAGAAAAGATTCAGGTGCTTGTGGATCTTGATATACGGTTACTGCCGGGTCTGGCGGACGTTCAGATAAATCCCGATCTAGCCAAACTGATGGGGGACTATTCTTTAGAACATAAACTTCTCTTAATCTGGAATCAATCTGATCGATTCAGGATAATGACAGGATACAAATTTGTAAAAGGGGAATATCCTTATGGGTCCGATATACGCTTTCTTCCCTATATCCCTATGATGGAAAAGTGGATTCCCATTATTGAACTCCAATGGGCCGGAAAAAGAATAAAATAAATAATAAATGGTTACCTGTTATACTTTTTCATGATTTGAACTAACCGTTCATGAGGAAGTGCATAGGCTAGGTTATCATCTGCACCTTTCATTGTTTCAGCGGCTATTAGCGCATTAATAATTGCTTCTTCGGTAGCATGAACTATAGCTTCAAATACGGGGTTTAACAGTCCATTCGGGACCATTTCTACCTGTACAATTTCAGATGGGAAACCATCGCCCTTGTTAGCGGTTGAGAATGCAATAAATATATCGCCAGAACCATCGTGGGCCACGGTTCCAACGCGTGCGATACCCAAGGGTATACGTCTTGCTAGTCTTTTAAGCTGGTGGGGCATTAGAGGAACATCCGTAGCTACAACAACAATAATAGAGCCATCCCCTTCATTGAAATTTTTCTCAGAATTTCTCTCGCGTTTAAGATC
>Ga0208765_1000708_pt1 | contig 21653 bp, 10 predicted proteins | sample ETNtaG_2_FD_185783 | JGI IMG/M metagenome (GOLD analysis project Ga0208765, IMG submission 185783) | Marine microbial and viral communities from oxygen minimum zone, Eastern Pacific Ocean - ETNP201406SV203 (SPAdes) (version 2) | ecosystem: Environmental > Aquatic > Marine > Oceanic ...
CAGCCAGTTCGCCGCCGATGTCGCTACCTTGGTTACCACCTCCGGTATATCACGATACTGGCCAAAGACCATACCAACACTTATAACCAGAATGAAATAGCGTACCCTCATCGTATTACCGCAAATTTGCCCACTTTCGTATCACTGGTTTTACCTGATGCATCCTTTTGTCTAACATAAAAAAGATATAAGCCCGGTGCCACCTCCTGGTTATTAATCGTTCTCATATCCCACCATTCATTTCCCGATTCCGGATTGTCATGCTCAACAGTGCTTACATATTCTCCAGAGACAGTATAGATCTCAATATCGCAGCGTTCCGGGAGGTTGGTAAATCGGATCCGCCTCAAATATTCAGATTCCTTGAAGCCTGAACGTACGATGTAGGGGTTGGGTACAACCCCAACACTTTCCAAATCATCCCTGGGCACCACCCCTGGATACACTTGCACAAAATTGCGGTCTAGAATAGTAGTCCCTTTCGAATTTTCTATGGCGGCATACCCTTCCGGGTTGGCCCATTGGTCAGGATTGGAATAATTGGTATCAATAATCGCTTCAAATTGACCATTCCCAGCGTCTATATAACGAGTTACAAAAGGTGGTTCAACACCCATATCATAGGCGACCACAGAATAGGTGTATTCGATTCCATCGGTGACATCACGATCGACATAAACATATTGCAATGTATCACCATTGATAATTTTAATATTATCCAGACGGATGGGTTCGAATCCTGTATTTTCTCCCAGACTGAACCACGGGTAATAAGGATCTTCACCACTGATACCGTGGCCGCGCTGTTCCTGGCGTTCACAATCATCATTATTGGTATAAGCGCAATGAAGGGAGTCTTCCATTGCGGAAAGGTCAAACTGCTGATACGGGCGCCAGCCCACAAATATACCATCCGTATTGTAGATCATGTCTTCTGCGCCGCCCCAGGTCTGGCCGCCATCCAAACTTCTGTAGATCTTGTATCCTTCAAAATCTGCATACCCTGTGACCACATCTCTTGATTGTTCCGCATGGTTATTCCAGTATAAACGGACTTCTCCCCTTCCTGTTTCAGCATGGACTGTAGGACGGGTGGGCGGAGTAAATCCCTGGTAACGGGAATTATACATCACCTGTGCGAAACGGGCATTATTGATGAGGTCATCCTCGGTCTGACCGTAGATGATACAGAAGGAAAATGGGACTTCCCGGCCAACAGGAAGATCAAAAGGTCCACAGCTAAGGATCAAGACGCAATCCAGGCCCGGCGGTTCTCTTAAGTAAACGGGCTCTTCCTTCAAACCTTCAATGGAATCAAAATGGGGATTCAGATCGGATGGTAGGTCTGTACCAGGGTTATCAGTGTGAAAATGCCAATCCTTTTCGCCCTCGCTCAGGTTTGTGGTATCACCAGTCATAAGTTTATACAGTATTTCTTCCTTATTTCGGGCCACAGGACAACCTGGACTGCCGGCATAACAACTGGCCTGGTTTCCTTCAGGCTGTATAACACCGGGGCGTGCATACCAGTCCACCCAATGCCAGTCCGTCATTTTAAGCGGCTCGCCAGGAAATATATCTATAGTGCCATCCTGATCCAGGTCAATATTTACCGTAGCCCTGGGCGAATCAAGAAGCTGGGTGGCTACAACACCAAAATTCGTTCCGGGAGGGGTCACTGGTTCTGTATCCAGTGGATACCCAGCCACTCCGGATAACCCATCGTGGTCCCCGACCATGGCCATACTGATCAACATCCGTTCATTATTGATCACAAAACTTTCCCAGTAATATTTCATAAAATCATCATCATTGGTATGGAGCCCGGAATTATAACCATTAATATCGCCTACCAATACATCTGCATCCATATAAAAGCCCAGGGTCATACCCTCATAATTAAAACCTTTTCCGCGGTTCAGCTTGGTCCCATCAGGCATAATCATTCCTTCTCCGCATAACTGGTTGCCATAATCATCATAGACAGGATCTCCATTTTCATCTTCCGCGCACCAGTCGCCACTTTCATTTCTAACCTTTACAGTCACAAACATGATGTCTTCTGCGTAAGAGACACCATAGGAATGAGCAGTTGCCATAACGCGGATTCCCATAGGGTAGCCTGTCTGTTCGTATTCGTTATTCGTATTTACATTATTTGCCCGGTGGGTCCAGCGGTCATCAAATTCCATATACACATCCATATCAGAAATAAAACGGCCAGGAATTTCTTCCCAGCAATCCGGGTCTTTCCTGGAATTAGAACATCCAGGAAGATTTATGTTATAATCCTGTGACCAGCTTCCAGGCCAGAAACTTTCCATTTCACCTGTGTTTTCATTCAGTCTTAGGGGCCAGGTATCAGAATATCCAGAGTGAGCAAGAGCCGGATAACTATCTCCTGCGTCTGAGAAGGATGTATTATAAAAAATATCCCCCACGCTGGTTTCTGGATTGTGCGTTTTTACCCGTGATCCGGTTGATGCGTGCCAGTCCGAATCAATGCTGTTGGTTGCTCTGGTAAACCAGGATTCTGCAACGTTGGCACCAAAATATATGTAAGGGTCATCCTTGGTCCATTCTTCCAGGTCTTCTCCATAGTCATAATAATCAAATTGCTCTTCCCGGGATTTTAACTTCGGACGCAGTGCCCAGGGATAGATAAAACCGGTCCTGGCAGAAGACTTGTTGGGATCGGCGCTTCCAAACAGACTTAAAATCACCTTTCTTGTTTCATGGTTGAACATAAACTGATTCTCAGCATCAAATTCTTCCAGCGAATTTTTTTCATTTTCCGGCACATACAGGCCGTCATCATTTTCAGCTTCAAAAATTACGCCTGCAAAAGATGTATCATTTTCTGTCGGAAACCAGGCATCATAAGCCGGGGTTGATTCCCAGATACCATATAATTCCGCACCATCTTCATCCACAATGGTTTCAACTTTGTCCCAATTGTATTCAAAGGATTGCTTATACCCTGGTATCCCCGCTAAAAAAGCGACTGCGGGCAAATAGGCATATTCACCCCATAACCCTGCAGGATGATGGTCCCAGTTAATAAAACTTCCATAATTGGTAATGGCGTTTTTTATTTTTCCCTGTAAAAGATAGCCCCTGGCGCGGTCATTCATGGGGTTTGTGGGAAAAGGGTTGTCACCGATCTTAGCCATTGGTGTTGCCCCAAAGGTTTTTTCCGATGAAACTGCAGAATCCTTGACCCGCCCGTCCACACCATAAATACTGCAGACCATGACAAAGGACAAAATAGTATTAATAATCCTGATCATTTTTCAAAATCAATCCTTATAAAAAAATTGATCTCTCTTGGCTGTGATAATCTCCAAGGTCGATCATAATAGGCGCTAGATTTATCCGCGGAGACTCCTGCGCCTGCAGGATCAGTACCTGGGAGACCAACATAATTAGTGTAATATTCTCCAGGATCCAATGGTTTACCAGTCAATGGATACACATCTACAGCATTCCGGATATCCAATACATTGTACACATTCAAACCCATTGCAATCCTATGTCCCATTGTACTGATATATTTTGAGAAAGAAATATCTAAGTCTTTCCATCCCGGAGACCTCTTGGAATTTGGATTTTTTCCATCATATGTTGGATCTCTCCCGGAAAATATCATGGGTGTATACGGGGTTCCGCTTTCATACCTGGCAACTAAACTGGTGTTGATACCGAAGGGCAGCATTGTATAAAGCCAATAGGTGAGTGTATGGGGACGGTCAAAGTAAGTAATACTTTCTTGACTGGGAGCGTCTATATACTGCCCGCTGATGCTGGCCCATGCGTATTCAGAATTTTGTTTTGTTATCATATTGCCATACTGCAGTTTTGAACCAAACATTCGGCCCCGCCATTCCAGGTCAATATCAATGCCCTTGGCACTGCCATAATCCCCATTGGCTCCGACACTGTAGGTATATACTCCAGAACGCTGATGATTGTATCTTGTCATCTGATCCATATCTTTCACCCAGGCCATAATGGAATATTTCCAGCTTCTTCCCACCTGCACATTAAGACCTGCGGAGTATTCCTGAGTCTTTTCAGCACCCAGGGTTGCATTACCAACTACGCTTTGCTCACTCTCTTCAAATAATTCTTCCGGATTTTCCAGACGGTTCGTATTTAGGTAGACATCCTGATAGATCGGATTTTGCATATACAACCCATAGCTGAATGTAAAGGTTGATTTATCCGTGATAACATGGCTGAACCCAATCCGGGGGCTGATCTTATAATTCCAGCCCGAATCTTTTAAAAAAACCTTCTGCCTGGCCAGACCAGAAAGATCTGAAGCCTTTTCGCCCGCATCCCACCTATCGTTATTATTTAGATCGGAAAAAAACCAGGGGCGGCCGGGACTATAGTTCCCCGCAGTATCCGCCCATATCTGGGTATTATAATTAACAAAATCAGCCCGGATACCATAGTTGATAACCATCCAGGGGACTTCAAATGTATTTTGGATATATACATTGAACTCCTTTGGTTGCCTGAATTCATCCCAACTCCCATTACCATTGGCATCCGTAAAAGTTTCACCTGGATCCCATACATTGTTCCCTTCCCCGGCATCTGCTTCCACATAGCCTTCATCCCCAAGCACCAGTCCATCGGGACCCGAATCATTCCAGTACTCTGCAAACGTTTGTACAAATGCCCCGGCCCCGAGCCAGGGATACTTGACTTCGAAAAAATTCAGCTTGTGGTACTTATAGTCCAGACCAGTACGAATTTTCCATTGATCCGTCAATTGTGATGTAATGTCAAAGCGCACTTCATCCGTTTCCGCCTGTGAGTCAGCAAAAAAATTATCATGTCCTCCGAACGCACTGCCTTCATCCCAATATTCAAACTCCGGAGTAGGCGCAAAATAATACGGATCATCCGGTGCTCCCGTGTATAAAGGGAAGTAGTCATACCCTGGAACATTGTCCCATTGATAATATATGTGCGATGCATCCAGAAAGTCCTCATAACTCTCATACATCTCAGGTGTTAACCAGTAACTGCCATCCCTATTAATAGCCTCCTGAACCAGTGCTGGGCCATCCCAGATACCATTACTATTTGAATCGGTCCATAGTTCACCTTCATCCCAGATTCCATTCTGATCTACATCATCCCAATCTTCTGCGAGGTCCCAGTTGTAGAGACCAGGCACAGCACCATAATACCAGCCGCTGCGGTCATCCACCATTGTATAACGGACCGTATCACCATCTTCGCCAATGGTGTAGGGTACAACAAAGGGATTATCAGGATCAGAAATTTCTTTGATCCAGCCTCCTAAGCCTCCGGGGCCCGCGGGATGGCGCCATTCAAACCAGTTGGGATAGCCATCGCCGTCGTTGTCCCGCCAGCGCACACCCTGGAACTGATCCTGAGTAAAATTAGAGAACCGCAATGTATAAAATGTACGCGGTGTGAGAGAATGATTGAGTTCGAAATTGTAACGGTAGGTATCCCTGAAAAGCTCCTGCTGGCCTCCATTCCAGTATAAATATCGTGGGTTGAAAGACTGACGGTGGTTTGCTACCTGCCAATAATTTCCATTAATACGAAGTTTATTCGAAAATTTATAGGTTAATTTGGCAAAAATATCCCATGTTTTTGTGAACCCAAAGCCCCGGAATCCCGCCACATCATCCCAGGGGCTGACTAAATTACTTTTATTCATATTCAGGGTATCCAGATTTACATCCCCTTCATTTAGGAATATTTTCCGTCCCTGATAAACTTTATCGTCGAATTCAAATACATCGTAATAATCTTCGCTGCTATATTGCCCGGAAACCCAGAAAAAAAGCTTAGGCAGGCCTAGTATAGGTCCGCCAACACCAAACATATAGTCATTATAACCGCGTATTTTATCAAAATTTCTTGTTGCATCTTTGTTTCTTGAATCAGCAAGAATATTGAGCATGGAACCAACCTGACTGGTTTCATATCGAAAATGATACTCAATGTCTTTCCCTCCTGAATTGGTATGGTAGTTGGAAACTGCTGATTGAGCATCACCATATTCAGCGTTAAATCCGCCCTGCTGAAAATCAAATTCCTTCACAGCAAAAATATTTAATCGGGTCCCGGAACCGATACCGCCATAAATCGGGTTGCGCAGATACATACCATCCATCATGTAGGCAATCTGCCCAGATCGTCCACCCCGCACGTGAATTTCTTCTAAGCCCCGTTCTTCATTATCAGGGACTCCCCTGGTTCTGCTTTCTATTTTAACTACACCGGATTGCAGGGTATAAAGATCCGTTAAGTCGCGAATAGGCAAAGCCTGGATCGCCTCTTTGGCTACCGTTACTTTTTTTGATGTTGCACCTTTTTCAACTAGCGGGCGTTCACCCAGGATTACCACTTCCTCCAATTCGACATTTGCCTCATTTAAAGTGAAATTCAGCCAGACAGTCTGATCCATCATGACTCTGACTTCTTTTATGGTTTGCTTCTGATAACCCATCATCTGAACCACAACATCATAATCATCTACAGGAACATTGAGGATGATATAATTACCATTTATATCTGCTGCTGCACCCATACTTATGGCAGGAATATATATGTTGGCCCCAGGCATCGGAACACCATCTATATCCGTAACCTTACCGCGTATGGTTCCATCTGTTCCTCCATTCAAATAAGAACAATAAATGAAAAATATTAGAAATAATTTTTGTCTCATTATTCCGCGAAATCCCTTAGGTTGATAGTATGAATGCCTGCCTGGGTGCTGATCCGAAAGGGGTCATAATCAAAATCAGGATGGTTCGCGATATCCCGAAGTTGAATGACCTGGGCCGGATGGGTTAATCTTTTGAAGACACCATTCTGACTGCTTTGCTGGATTGATGCCAGTTCCAGACGATTCAATCCAACCCAGGCCTGGTTCGAACTATCCGGGGTGCCGTTGTAAGTTAAATCACTCATATAGGGATGTTCGGTCCAGCGTACATGAACCTCACTTTTAACAACCCCATATCCATTAGCAAGCCAGGATTCGGTTCGCTGACCAAACTGTACCCCCGAACCCAGCATGGTCATAGTCAGAAGACGGGTTACCTTAAAACAGTCACTAAAGGTAGTATCCACTGCCGGACATTCTTCCGGATCGGTCACCATCGAGTTGTCGAAAAGACAGGTAAATGTTCCCGAACCATCATTCTCATAACGTTTTCTGGCAGCAGGCACCGTGGCCTGGGAAGTTTCCACAGTATAAGATTTTTCTACAAAATAGATCGCAATGGCAGTGGTGTCATAATAAGCGGTATCTACCTGCTCACCATCCCGAATAGTACCATTGGATGTAAAATACAATACTTCACTCTCTAGCTGTCGTTTGTGCCAGAACCCATCCTGGATCTCACCGGGGCTGAAATAAAACCCTATAGGTAAAAAATATGCCGGGTAAACTACCTGATTGACGTGATTTTGCTCATAAAATATCTGGTAATTATAGTGTCGTTCCTCCACGCCGCCGCTGGCAGTAGTCCATTCTGATTTGGTGATGAAATAATCTTCCGGAAACTGGTCATGATGCTTAATGTGCCCAACTTTTTTACGGGTATACAGAGTCACTACGGAATCGACGTCATTCACATACTGCTGCTTGAAATCCAAGAAATCAACTTCTTCAATGATATCAGTGTATACATTACCCCACCTGTCTGTTAAATCATCATTTAATGAAATTTCCAGGAGTACAACAGGGTTTTCCTGATCGGACCAATCCACCAACAAGTTTGCGGGTTTATCTTGAATGGTATACAGTAGTTTATCCGGAACACCGTCGCCGTCAATATCCTTCAATGTAAATCCTTCAGTAGCATCGTAAAGACGATTGCCACTATCGACAAACTCCTCACCATCATCATAGGTGTTGTTTGCATTGGCATCTGTAAAAGATTCGGACCCATCCCATTTTTCATTACAGTTCCGATCTTCATAGGGTTCATTGAGATCATACTGGCCATCTTCGTTAATATCATACCAAACTTCCGCAGGGTCCCACAACCCGTTGCCTCTGTCCTCAAATTCATAGACAACGCCATAAATACCATCTGCATTATAATCTGCAATAATGATGTCTGTACCTTCGTCGTAGACACCATTGTTATTCTGGTCGGTATATTCATATAAAACCTGGTATTTCCCATCATTATTATAATCTTCGATCTGTTCTTCATGCTGATCCCACTCGCCATTGTCATTACAATCAGTATTTTCTCTAAATACAAGTGAGTCCAAGCTTAACTGTTGGCGGATGAAATCAAATGTGGCGGTGAATCGGATCTGTTCATCTGCCATAAAAACATAATTTGTATCCTTCCATTCCGACGAATCCACAAAGAGAATCCCGGTTTCAATGAATGGTGTATCAACCACGGCACGGTAGGCACTCACGTCAAAGGTTTCCTCATAATGGATCATTGTATCACTCTGGATCCAGTTTGAATTTCTCAGCTGGTATCGCTGCTGTGAAGGTTCGGCATCCAGGTCCCACTCCAGTAATTCAAGATTTTTAAACTGTGTAGATGTGATCAAAACAGAATCGGGAACGATGGAATCCTGTACAGAAAGGGAATCAATGTAATACCTTCGAGTGTATTCTGGGGCATCATCTGGTTCCATGGTAACCAGATAATCTGGAAAGGTTCTGTATGACATAGCGGGCGGATCTTTCTGGAATAAGCCGTAATACTTTTCATAGTCATATCCCAGTATCGATGGATGGAACCGATAAAAACTAGCATTAATATCATTTTCAAAATTGTAAAAATAATCAGAGACTTGACCAGTTTGCCCATTTCCTACAGAAGGGCTGCCAAGAGTATTATTTGAAGTTGAAGTTAATTCAGCCTGGTCATTTTCAGGGTTTTCACATCCCCACTGGGTGAATCCAAAAACACCTGCGAAAATAATAAAGAATAATCTTTTCTTATCCATGGAGTTATTTAATGATGGGTAAATATTCAATACAAAGTATTCAATTTAGGTGTTTAATTCACACAAATCGTTATGATTTTAAAGAATAGTTTTGTTTTTGAATCATTAAATTCCAATAGTTATCGAATATGAAAAATATAATATATCCAACCTTTATATTTCTATCGTTATTTACTATTCTTCTTGGTGATCTGGCCAGTCCCACACCGTTCACTGTCAGACAGCCCACTGGAATGGAATTAAATATATTTATCCGCGGCAACCACCTGAGAAACTGGTACGAATATCATGGCTGGTCCATTGTGAAGAATACGGCTGACTGGTGGGTCTATGCCAGCGGAGTGGACGGACAGAAACTTCTGGCAAGTGACCAGAGGGTAGGGATCGACCCGGAGCCAGATCATAACCTGCAGCTATCAGGTATCACCGGGAAATTAATCCCGGAAGCGCTGGTCCTGGAAGATGATGCCCCAATTCCCAATCTATACAGCACCAGGGATGATACATTCAGGGTTCCCATGATACTGGTCGAATTTCCTGATTACGGTGCCACCTATGAAACCAGCAAATTTGACAGCTTGATGAACTACGAAGGATACACTCATTTGAACTACAGCAGTACAGGCAGCTTCCGTGATTTCTATAAGGAAATATCCTACGGTCAGTTCATTGCCGGCGTGGATGTCAGTGACTGGTTCATGGCAGAACATAACCATGATTACTATGGCTACAATAATGGTTACCAGCGGGTCAAGCGCCTGGTCAGAAATATGGTGGACTCGCTGGAAGCAGCCGGATTTGACTGGTCCATCTACGACAACGATGGCGATGGCTATGTGGATGCTCTGAACCTGGCCCATGCCGGACCCGGCGCGGAAGAAGGAGATGAAACAAACATATGGTCCCATAAATCCAGCCTGGGAAATCTTGCAGTGACTTATGACGGTGTAACAATTAGCAGTTACAATATTAATCCGGAAAAGCAGATGGGCAATTTTGTTTGCATCGGTGTATTAGCCCATGAATTTGGCCATGCCCTGGGCCTCCCTGATTTGTATGATACGGACTATTCTTCCACAGGTGCAGGAAAATTGGCTCTAATGGCCAGCGGCTCCTGGGGCACAACCGGAACCAGCCCCTGGTACCCATCCACCATGATTGGCTGGTGCAAAAATGAGCTTGGCTGGGTGGATGTTATTGAATTCACAAATTCACAAGATGGTGTAGAGGTCGAACAAACTTATAGCAGTAATACCATCTATAAATTGCAGCATCCTACCGTGGATGATGAATACTGGTACATTGAGAACAGGCAGAAAATTGGTTCCGACACGCTTATGCCCCGGCCCGGTTTAACCATCTGGCATATCAAAGAATCGATAGCAAGCGGATGGTCCCCAAACAATGATGAACCTTATTATGGGGTAGCGCTGGAACAGGCAGATGGGCTTTTTGCCCTGGAGAACGGCGGCCCCAGCGACGGCGGCGATGTATTCCCCGGCACAACCGGAAATCGGGAATTCAGCCATACAACCATCCCCTCCACCCATAGTATGTATGGTGAAATTTCCATGATCCGCATTGATAATATCTCTGATCCTGTCCCAAGCATGACCTTGGATATCGAACTCAATGAAATTATTCTCGCTGAAGCCAGTATCGGTAACGGATTAGGGCTCACCAACCAGCAGGGCACCTTCAGCATTGCTCTGGCAAATGATCAGGACATGACTGAGTTAGAGCTAGAATTGTTTTTTAACCCTGGCATCATTTCCATTACAGAAGTATCACCCACAGCTAGGGTAAGTGTTGATTCAATTATTATTGATGCGCAACGAATAACACTGGTTAACCCTTTGATCACAGCCGGCAATGGTGACATTTTGGATTTTACCGTTCAAATCAATACCGGTGTGAGCACAGATGTAATAATCACCATACCCATTGCCTATGGGGTCAATGCCGCCGGGGATGAAGTTGGAATCATTGCCAATGATTTCGGCACTTTCTCCATCGCTGCCGTTGATCAGCTATTCAATATTGGAAATGGATCAGGGACTATCAATGGCGGTGCTTCATTTTCTGTTTCACTGGTAAACACCGTTCCGCTGCAGCTGGGTGTGCTGCAGTTTACCCTTTCACCTGATTTGATTACTTTTTCTGATGAACCCTTCCAAGACTTGAACGGCAATCAGCTCTATGACAGTGATGAACCTTTCACAGACTGGAATAACAATGGCCTCTGGTCACCCATCCTTGAGCATACAGGACTGGCAACTGACTGGGTATTGGAAAGCCAGGGAATTGGCTCAAATCTGGACATAGCTTTTTCTAACTGGTCGGTACCGTTGGCGCCCGGTACGCACTCTCTATTTCAAATAAACGGCATGGTCAATGCACAGGCCCAATTGTATGACCAGGTCACCATATCTGCCCAGGTTTTTCTTTTAATGGATGGCTGGGGTAATACAGGTGTCCCATCACCAGATATCAGCGGCACCATTACCATTGATCAAGTTTTAGCTCAGGGCCAGGAACAGGTCATACCGGACGGATTTGCCCTTCGTCATATATATCCGAATCCATTCAACCCCAGTACCACATTTGTCTTTACTGTACCTAAAAATATGAATACGCCTGTTTCAATCTTGATTTATGATATTACCGGTCGCCGGGTAACAACACTCACGAACCAGGTTTATACTGCCGGTACACATCGACTGCAATGGAATGCGTCTAATCTGGGTGCGGGTATTTATTTTACTGAGTTCCAGGCAGGGCAGGTCCGGCAGATTAAAAAAGTTACTTTATTGAAATAAAATAATCCTGGGGTTCAAGGGGGCGCATGATCAGGCGGATTTCCGCTTACGGCTGTTTTTATATAATGGATCCTTACCCTTTAAAATTGTTTCTTTGGTGATCACAACCCGTTCAATTCCCTCCATCTCCGGAATGTAGTACATGATATCCAGCAGATGTTCTTCCATCACTGAACGCAGTGCCCGTGCGCCTGCGTTGCGTCCCAATGATAATTCCACAATCGCGGATAAAGCAGAATCGTGAAATTCCAGTTCAATTCCCTCAAGCATAAACAATTTTTTATACTGCTTCACCAAAGCATTTTTAGGTTCGGTTAACACACTCATTAAATCATCTTCAGATAAGGTATCCAGGGTGCTGACAACCGGCAGGCGTCCCACAAGCTCTGGAATCATACCATAGGCAATTAAATCTTCCTGACGAACATCGCTGAAAATGGAGTTTTCACTTCTTTTCCTAGCTGTTTTCCTGGTTCCGAACCCCAGTTCACCTTTTCCCATGCGTCTGGAAATAATCTCTTCCAATCCTGTAAAAGAGCCACCGCAAATAAATAAAATATTGGATGTATCTACTGCGATCAGGCTCTGCTCAGGGTGTTTACGACCGCCTTTTGGAGGAACATTGGCCACGGTTCCTTCCAAGATCTTCAGCAGGGCCTGCTGAACCCCCTCGCCACTCACATCCCGTGTGATAGAGGCACTGGCAATTTTGCGGCCAATCTTGTCGATCTCATCGATATAAATGATCCCTCTTTCCGTTGCAGCAATGTTATAGTTGGATATCTGCAGGAGCCGCACCAGAATATTTTCAACATCTTCACCTACGTATCCCGCTTCCGTTAATGTGGTGGCATCCGCAATGGCAAAAGGGACAGATAAAAATCGTGCTAGGGTCTGGGCGATAAGTGTTTTGCCTGTTCCGGTAGAACCAATCAATAAAATATTGCTCTTATCCAGTTCCACATCAGAATAATAGGATTGGTGAATGATACGTTTATAATGGTTATATACCGCCACCGCAATGGATTTCTTTGCCCCTTCCTGTCCAATCACATGGGCGTCTAAATGTGTTTTTATTTTTGCTGGTTTTTGCAGGGTAACCTTAAAACCGGAATGAGGTTTATCCATTTCCGGTTCCAGGTTAATTTCCAATTTTTTCCCTTTACCCGTATCTGGTTTCATTTTCGTTTGGTCAGGATTGTATCAATAATACCATATTTTTTTGCTTCGGTAGAACTCATGAAATTATTACGATCCGTATCTGTTTCAATCTTTTTCTGGGTCTGGCCTGTATTCTTGGCTAGGATCGTATTCAGTTGTTTTTTCATTCTCAGGATTTCATCTGCCTGAATTTTAATATCTGTTGCCTGACCTTCCGCCCCGCCCAGGGGCTGATGGAGCATGATCCGGGAGTTGGGCAACGCAGACCTTTTCCCTTTTGAACCGCCGGCCAGCAGAAAAGCGGCCATGCTGGCTGCCTGTCCCAGGCAAATGGTGGCAACATCTGGCTTGATATACTGCATGGTATCGTAAACACCCATCCCTGAAGTAATGATTCCACCTGGTGAATTGATGTACAGATATATATCTTTTTTATCATCATCAGCTTCCAGGAAAAGCAGTTGAGCAATGACCAGTGACGCAATGGAATCTTCGATCGGTGTCCCTAAAAATACAATTCGTTCTTTCAACAGCCGGGAGTAGATATCGAACGCGCGTTCGGAACGTCCTGATTGCTCTACAACCATGGGAACCAACTGATTCAGTGTTTTTTCATCAATGTTCATGGTGTTGTCCGCGTATATCTTTTGTTTCCACTTCTACCTCTTTGACTTTAGCAAATTGCTTGAGGTATTCCAAGATTTTCTTTTCAACAATATCATCCCCAAGTCGATCCCGATTACTGGGTTTCTTATAATATTTTCTTATTTCTTTTTCCGAATCGGGTGAACGAGTGATCAGTTTTTCCACTTCAGCTTCCACATCTTCCTTGCTGGGCGATATACTCTCCTGTTCGATAAATAATTTGCGCAGAGAGTGCCATTTCAGGTTACGTTCCGCTAAAGGCTTATACTGTTCCCGGACCTTGGCTTCATCAATGGGTTCACCGTTATTCTGTTTTTTTAGATCTTCAACAAAATTATCCAGGTAATTGTCAACCATACTTGGGGCGAAAGAGGGGTTGGACATTTCAATGAGTGCGTCAGTCAGATCCCTTTCGAAGGCTGTTTGGGAACGTTCCTCAAAATTAGCCTGGATTTTTTTCTCCACCTCATCATGCAAGGCATCCAAAGACGATAATTCCGGATTGACAAGTCTAAGAAAATCATCATCCAGATCGGGCAATATTTCACGCTCAACATTATTTACTGTCAGCTCATATTCAGCATGATCCCCTTCTTTGTTTATGGGCAGCGTCAGCCGTGTTTTCTCATCTGTCTTTAGCCCAATAAGCCTTTCCTTTTGCTCATCGGTAAAAGAACCATCCCCCACCTTTAAATATTGTTTTTCATATTTTTTACCGATGATCGGTAAACCGCTCTCATCCAGTTTCTGCAATGTGCAAATAATGAAATCTCCTTCTCTGGCGCCGTCATCGATTGTTTGGATACGGGCATGAGATTTCCGCAACTGGTCAATGGCATCCTCAATATCCTGTTCATCATGGATATAATTGGTTTTCTGAACCCGTAGCATATTTTTCTTGAATCGGGGTAGCGTATTATCAGGTTCAATCTCAAATTGGGCTTTAAAGGAGAAATGCTCATTCATATGGAAATGCACATCGCTGATCTCCGCTTTATTTACCGGGATTATTTCTTCCTGCTGAACTGCCATCAGGTAATATTTTTGGAAATTATCTTCCATGAAATCCGCTTCAATATTGGGTTGAAACTGCTGCAGCAATCTTTCCCTGGGAACCTTTCCCGGACGAAACCCGGGCATTTTAATCTTCCTGCTAAATTTTTTCAGGCTGACATTAAAATCATCTTTCAGTTCCATCCAGGAAATATCCACATGGAATTCCCGGGTATATTCATTGACCTTATTTACATCAACTTTCACATTTTCTCCTAAAAAAGGGTCGAAATTTATAGTGCTCCCGGGATTATGAATAATGAATTAAGCATACCCGGCATTAAGGATATAGGATCTGGTTGGCCAGTAGCACGATATCCATGGCATCGATCGCTTCGTCTTGATTGATATCAGCAACAGAACCAGGACAGATACCGGCCGGTATGCCTGAGATCACCTGATCCGCAAGCAGCAGCACATCAATGATTTCGATGCTGCCGGAATTATCTAGGTCACCTACAGCCCACTGAAGACAGACATTCGTGGGTAAGGCCATAAATTCATGGTAGCCAGCCAGAGGATGTTTCTCAACCCGCCCCGATGAATCCGCGGCTTGAAAGTAGTACTGGATGGTCCCGGTATCAGCCATAGCGGAAATCCAGCCAATGCGGGTGTCCGGTTCTTCTGGAATATCCAAGTCATACATGGGCGCTGCTAACCAGGTACCTGTTTCAGGTGTTTTCCAGAAAATTCTGATGGAATCTTCTATCAATCCCGCTTCACTCAGATCATCCACAATAATCTCCATTTCATATCCGTGTTCTCCTGGTCCCGTAGTATCGTTGACGGGATTGTGAAAAATCTGGAGCATGTCCAGGTCAGGGATGCCCTTGATGCGGCAATGCAGCGCATCTGTGGATTCCCAGGATCCGGTAAAACCCAACACCTCATAACCAGGCATGACCTCCTGGTAAACTGCCAAGGCTTCATCATCCCAGTTGCTTCCAGTAACCGGCACCAGCACCTTCTCATTTAAAATAAGGGAATTCGTATATGGTTGGTCATTCGGCGTCCAGATTCGGTGCACCTCCCAGGGTTCACCCCATTCATTCACAGTATTTGCGAAGTAATCTGCAGTTTCCTCAATTTCATCATACTGGGGATGGCTTGCAGGCACTTCCCGGATCAATACCCTGGTGGGGCTCAGGTATTTTGCCCAGCAGTCAATATGGTCAATGTAACTATTATTGGGATCAGTAATCACATGGTAGCTGTCGATGCCATAATAGTCCTGCATAACCTGCAGTACAGAATCATTGGATATGTCATTCTCCTCAAAAACCAGATCAGAGGACGCGGATATACCCAGTCCGTCTGTCATATAATTCCCACCGGCGTGGACAAGATCTGTAGCAAAATAGGGAACGCCAAGATGGTTAGACATTTTTAAAGGTGCTTGATTATCATTGGGACGGGGTCGATTGTAGGTAAAATCCACAATGGACATATTCTGTTGTCCATCCACCACCCACCAGGGTCCATAATCCCGAGTCCAGTAACTGTCCGTATTACCCAATACAAATTCCACATTATCCATATTCACATCACCATTTTCCATAGAATTTGATGCCGAATTCTGTTGGCTGGAAGATACAAGGCAGTAGATCGTAATATCTTCCGACATTTCTGCAATTATAGACGTAGAGATTCCAAATGGATATCGAATGAGAGCGCCCTGCATTCGCTCATATTCCGCTACATTTCGGATCGATGTTGGCGGCGGATCTGTATCCCTGCCCATGGTATAGATCTCATGGATTCGGGTTTTTTCTTCCTCTGTCAGGCTGATGGGCAGTTCGTCATTAAAACGGTCACTAGCCAGAAGAACCGAAAGAAAAAATAAAATTGTAATTTGTTTCTGCACCAATCAATGAACCATATCGGTCAGGAAATTACCCAATAATGATTTTAGAATTGACATATGTGCGTTTATTGTTTTTATATATTTCTGCTCCTGCTCCCACCTCTTTTTCAAAAGGCCTGGAGCAGGTAAATAAAAAAGCTCCAATTACGGAGCCTTTATAAAAGAGAGTTTTCGACAGGTTCACTGTTTCAAACGATAGGTGGCACCTTCCATGGTTTTCAGGAATTTATCCACCTGTGCCTGGGTATGAAACAACTCTTCCATGGGTACAAACACATCGCTTGGATATTCATATTCATCGTAATCGCGTAAGAAATTAGATTCAAGTTTCAATACAATATCCTGGATTACCATCGGCGGTATTTCCTTATTGCGCATAAAATTGATTTGCAGATTCAATTGTCCTTTCGAGGTCATATGAAATAATGGCAGCGGTCCAATATCTGTATTACAGCGGTAAGTTAACGTACCATGATCTCCGCCGCGCCCCCAAGAAACATCTGTCCCGTGTTTTTCAGAAAATTCAATAACAGAAACACCAATTTTTGCAACCTCCCTACTGCAGTTTTCCCGCAGGTGATTAATGAACTGTTCTTTGTCCCAGTTTGACATGTACGTTTCCCTTGTAAATATTATTTAGTATGCAACAGGCGAGGTGGAATTTACGAAATAAGATCGGCTTGATAAAAGAATGGTATTTACTTTTTAATTGCCCATCCAGATTGAATAGTAATCGGATTGAGATTTTGATGGATCTTTCATCATTCTAAGACGATGTTTATATTTCCTTTCCTTATGTTCAACAGTATAGGGTAGTGAAATGATTTTACCATCTCTTTTAATGAAAATATCAACGATTGTATTCTCTTTCACAGGGTAGCCCAAATCATCATAAAGCACTTTTTCCAGGTGTGTAATATCCACCTGGTCACCCTCTAAGAACCCTATGGGATCTTTTTCTCCTACCTTTTTTATTTTTCGGTATTTTCCCATGGAAATCGTATAGGTCTTGGACCCATAATCCTTAATAATTCGTTTGCTGACAACGTGTTTTCCCTTTTTGGAATATTCAACACCGATCAGATCAAGTCCTTTTTCTACATCCAAGGGTACTGTTCCTTCCACATGATCCTTGAACCATTGCCGGAGTTCTGGATGTACCAAAGATGCGAATTCATCAAAGAAGGTTTGCTCATTAAACGATCGGTTCGGGCCATATTTTCCCGCCAATTCAATCACCACATCTTTCAACGTCTTTTTTCCATTGGTAAGCCGGATAATTTCAATATCAAGTAATAACCCGATCAAAGCACCACGTTGGTAAACCTGATAATAATGCCGTTGGTATTTTTTTTTAAATACATTTTCACTCATCTCTGTAAAAGAAATTTTCTTTTCCGGATATCTGGCAGCACTTCTGATCTTTTTTGAAAATCGGTCCGAGAAAAATTCTTTTGGTGTAATCAAGCCAGCTTGAACCAATATAAGGCTGGAAAAATATTCCGTGATTCCTTCATAAAGCCAAAGGTGTTTTGACATTTGTGGATTCACATAATCAAAATCACCAATGTACTTGCTGTGGAGATTCAGCGGCGTAAAAATATGCATGAATTCATGCAAGGCCACCCTTTTGATCATCGATGTGAAGGTTGTATCTCCAAAATCGGGAAGGAAGTAAAAGGAAGAATTCCCATGTTCTAGTGCTCCGGAACCAAAAAGTGTAACATTATCCATTACAGTTCTTACTTTCGTAAAGAATCCTTTCTCTTTAGACTGTAAAATTTCCATTAATTTTTTCCCGTCACTAATATATAAGATGAAATGATATTCATCCACCGGCAGGGAATCCGTAAAGGCGGCCACCGCTTCCATGGATGGCTGTATCTCTTTTTCGATCACGTCTGCGTAACCAACCTGACCATTGGCGTGAAAAGATTCAATATAGATTTTTGTATTGGCAATAGTGAATGTTGCCGTATCCGGTTTAGACACCATGATCGGACAATCAATCAAGTGATGATAATTTCTTGCCCGGAAAATATCTATTTCATCCGATTGGTCGAAAGCAGGCAGGGCGGAAAAGGACATTGTTCCTTCCGGTTTTTCCAATGCCAACTGGATTGGAACATTTTCCAGTTCTTCAAAAAACCCAAACCACCCGGAAGCATTGATGACAAAATTGGTGGAATCTTCAATGTTGGTTCCGCCCATAGGCCAGATACGCATTTTTGCCTTGGGATGATCCCAGGTATCATCTACCCAGTAATGGATCGTAGCTAAATCTTCAGCTTGAGTTATTTCAAAAATATTATCCCCAATCTTTTGAACAGGGAGGCTATCCCCCTGGCTGTCCTTTGCTTTAAACTCCTGGATCATCTCTCCGTAATCCAGTTCCCTATAGGTTCCAGGGATGGTTTTTGGAAAATGAAAGATTACCCGTTTTTGGTCCAGCCCCGGGCAATGGAGATGAACATAGACTTTGTCATTTTTTACTCGGGTTAGATCAACCGAATATGAGTATTTATCTAATGAATATTGTTCTGTTGGTGTATAGTTCAGTTCCGGGATCGACGATGAGCAGCCAGATATAATTATTATTACAATAATTATTAAAAATGGCCATTGAAACATTTTCATTCAGTCACTATCACAAATGTAATTGAAGATAAAGCCAAAGAAATAAGATTATGTTTTAATTAATTAAAAATATCCTTTTTGGATACTTCAATAACGGTACCAAACTTTGCCAGTTTTTCCATATCAATTTTTCTTTTATCGCCAACAATAGCAATGGTCACCACATCTTTTTTGATATAGTTTTGATAAAATTTTACAATATCCTGGAATTTCAATTCCTGAAAGCGTTCATGCTGTGCAACCCTGGGATCTGCCTGAAAACCCTGGTGTTTCCAGGTTTTGACCCGTAGCGCAATCGATCTAAAGTTTGGTTTTTTTGAATTAAGGGACTGGATCAAACCTGACTTAATTTTTTCATTCCTGCCGCTCTTTTCCGGCATATTCCTTAACAATTCCAAATATGCATCCAATGCCTCAAGCGTCTTATCTGCCTGATTGCCCATATAACCCTGGAAATATCCTTTTCCATTAAGATAATAGGGTTTTTGGTACGTGCCTCTGGCAGAATAAGCCAAGGATCTGAATTCTCTGATTTCCTGAAAAATGATACCAGCCATACCAGCTCCGAAATAACGATCAAATGCCAAAGACATATTTCGATCTTCAAGACTCATCTCATCCCCTTCAGTCAAAATATATACCTGGCTCTGGACGGCTTTTTTATCATTAAAGAAATATACTGTATTCGAATTTGTCAACTTTAATTCATCTACAATGGGAGATTTTGATTTCCGCAAATCATCATTTAATACAAAATTCGCTTTCACTCTTTCTATAACTCTTTCACTATCGAGGCTTCCTGTATAGAAGATATTGGTTTCTACCTGCATAGCCTGCTTTATTTGTTTTAAAAGAAAAGGGGCATCCATTTTTTTCACTTCCTTCACGGTTGCCCGGGTTAGCAGTGGCGAATTTTTACCATAAAGAGCAAAATTCTTCAGAGCATTCCCCTTTGCACTTGGTTCTCTGGCTTCAAATTTCCGTCCAATAATACTACCCTGAATAAGTTTTTTTAATTTTTTTTCATCTTCTTTTCGGACATTCATCCCCGATATAAAACTAACTGCTAATTCAACAGTTTTATCAAAATACTTGTCAAAACCCTTGATGTTAAAACCAAAATAATTCCTATCAACGAATGGATCAATAGTCGCTCCAATTTTTTGAAGCTCTTCCTTGAATTGATCAAAGGTATATTCATTATTTCCTATCATTCCCAATAGTCCTGCAGCATATTGAAGCGAAGGATTTTCTCTGGTCCCAATTCCGTACTCCAGGCGCATGGTAAATATGGTATTAACAGGATTCTTGGCATGGTAGTAATAATAATTATCTGCGATCTTTGCAGTTAAAACATCTTTTTCAGTATCTACATAGCTAAGTGTTAGTTCTTCTTCCGGAAGAGTATCAAATTTTCGAGTATAATTGGATTTACTTTCTGTATTTTTTGGTTCTACCGCTTTATAGGGTGGTTTTTCCAGTTTTGTTTTTTTGGGGAAACCTATTCTGGATTTAAATACAAGGTAGTCATCATTGAAATATTTATTTGCCACGCGGACAATATCTTCTTTATCTATGGCTGTTATTCGATCAGGATAGGCCATCATTTCATCCCAAGTGTCAAAATTATAAATAAGTTCTAGAAAATAGTTTAACCTATTGTTAGTGCTTTCGATAGCTGATTCATGATCCTGAATCATGGAAAGTTTGATCGATTCAAAAAAATCATTGCTAAAATCGTTATTCTTTACTTTTTCTATCTCACCTAATACAAGATTTTCCGCACCATTAAAGGTTTGGAAAATCAATTTTGGTATATATAGAAAAGCCATACCACCCAAGTCGGCACCAGCCAGATCTGGAATTGCCTGAGTAGCCAACAATTTATTTTCAACAGTTAGCCTGTCCAAAAGGCCTGTAGATGATCTATTATTAAATAAATTTTGAATTACTTTTAAAGTTTCATAATCCTCATGTCGAGGATTTGGTATGCGAAAACCAATTACACCGATACGAATCGGTGTGAGCCTTCTTGATACAACTTCACGTCCCTGGAATGGATCCTCCTGTATATTTACAAATGATGGATCCGGACCAGATTTAAGTTGACCAAACGTTTGCTCAATTTTTTCTTTTAAGCCGTTTATATCAAAATCTCCAGATAAAAATAGATACATATTATTTGCCACATAATATGTTTCATAATATTCCTTCATTTTTGATAAAGATGGATTTTTTAAGTGTTCTACTGTTCCTATTACCGTCTGCTGTCCGTATGGGTGTTTCCTGAAAAAATTTGACAGGTAATCTTCAACGAGTTTTCTGAACATATTGTCCATAGCTCTGTTTTTCTCTTCATATACTGTTTCCAGTTCAGATTGAAACAGCCGAAACACAGGTTTTACAAACCGATGACTGTTTATATCCAACCATTTATTGATCTGGTGGCCAGGAAAACTACTGATATAGACAATCATATCATCATT
>Ga0208765_1000712_pt1 | contig 21590 bp, 21 predicted proteins | sample ETNtaG_2_FD_185783 | JGI IMG/M metagenome (GOLD analysis project Ga0208765, IMG submission 185783) | Marine microbial and viral communities from oxygen minimum zone, Eastern Pacific Ocean - ETNP201406SV203 (SPAdes) (version 2) | ecosystem: Environmental > Aquatic > Marine > Oceanic ...
ATGCATCCTCATCGTCGATGACTCCATCCTCATCGGTGTCTGGTGGCGGGATGTCGCAACCATCACTCCCGATTTCTATATCTGGCAAGGTGTTCGTACAATTATCATAAATGTCGGCAAGGCCATCGCCATCTATATCGTCAACACCCATCAATTCTCTGATGTACAAATCGATTAAATCGTGCATGGTCAACGTCGGGTGCATTTTATCGAAAAAGATGTATTCCTCTGCATTCGCAGCAATCGTATCCCCCTCCTCACACGTGTATCCATCATGGTCACAGGCAGGGTGTGTGATGTTGGTGAGTCCGAAGTGAGATGGATTGTTGTAGACAATGTCAAACATACCCCACGCCATTCCTCGATGAATGGTCAGTGATGTACTGTTTACGGTATCGTCTAGCATGGTGTGTAATTTTTGATTGAAATCAAGGATGCGTTCATGCATAGCCGCAACACCCGCGGCATCTCTTTCTTCAGCAACTCTGGGGACCGTGTCAAGTGGAGGCAAGTCAAGAATGAGGAATTCAGTTGCCCCTGCACCGGTCAGATCAGTCATATGCCCCTCGATATTATCCACAACTTGCTGAGTATCGGTTTCGTCACTGTGCACGAAGTCATTCCCTCCACAGAAAATGACGACCAATTCATTTGCATTGATTTGGCGATTTTGCAGATAATCGTCAACTTGTTGGCCTACATTTGGGATCACAAATAGGTATGTTCCATCACCCGAATGAGCACCGCCATAGGCACGATTGTTCCCATTTGCACTGCCTCGACCTGCACTCATACTCAACCCCATAAACCGACCAAATTGCTCCGCCCAAACTTCCCCATTGGAGAATCTGCCATTCCAATATGGGGGACTATCAGGTGTTCCCCATTGGTTGAACGAGTTGCCCATGTCCGATAGAGAATCACCAAAGAAGATGATGTCTGAATAGGCAACTGGCAACGTGTTCGTGAACGAACTAAAATTCGCTTGATTGTCAATTAAGGAGCCACTATTATCGGACAAATCTACAAGAAGTCGATGAAGGTGTGTCGATGAAGAATCTAGATGATTGGCTTCAATCTGTACTTGTATCGCAGAAGAGTTTGCAGTGAAATTATGATATCCATTGTCGACGATTACGTTGGGGCCCAGTGTGCCATTTCCTGTACGAATTTGCCATTCCAATGTATACGCTCTCCCCATGCTGAGGCCCCATAGACCAACCGTCGCCTCAAATGTTTCAGATGAAGACCAAACCTCTTTTGAAATGACAATGGACATACCCTCATTTGAGCGGGAATCTGTGGCCAGTACCGGTGTCAGTGCACCAACCCAACAAGTTGCCAACATCGAGGCCACTAGGAGGATGGCGACACGTCGGCTCATGGGTGGTCTAGTCAGATTCACGCATTCAATCTACCGCAATTCTGATTTTTCACCCATAGGGTGAATTAATCGAGAATTGCATCCATTGTGGTACTATTCGCTACGACCACATCGATGTCGAGATCTTGGTACTCTCCTTTCCCTCGCATTCTGAACATCAGAGTATGCCATCCGACCAGCATTGCCGGAAGGAGAATTGAGCTAGTTAACAAGGCGAATGTAATCAGCATCATCATCAGGAAGAAGAAATTCCTCAACCCGGGGATGTCGACCAACAGTCCAGCACCCAATCCAGCACATGTTGTCGCTGTTGTTTCGAAGATGGTTTGACCTGTTCTTGATACTGTTTTCACGATACCAGCCGGAGTTTCTTTCTCTTCCCGAATCCGATCAATGATGTGTATTGAATCATCGACCCCGATTCCGAATACGATGGTGGACACCATCGCTGTGAATACATTGACGTTCACATCGCCACTATACATGAGCAGTGGTTGCCACAAAACGACAACACCGACTGCAGTCATGGTGAAGAATGCAAGTCGGAAAGAGCGGAACAGAATTGCCATGACAAAGAGCAGAACAAACATGGTCATGAACGTCGCATCAGTTTGTGCATCGTGAACGCCTTTGTTGATATCCAATGAGAGGGGCAAACCTCCAGTCAATTCACTGACTTCGACCATTGGGAGTGTGGGGAAACCAGCCGAGAGCATTCCATCAATTTCATTTCGCAATGCCCCAGCATCGCGGAGATTGATGTAAGGTTGATTGACATAGACTAGAGTTTGGGTTTCACCTCCGGCCAAATCGCTTACCTCATTCATCAGCATCGAGCGAATTTCGACCGACAGTGTGTCGAAAGCCACATTCACCATTTGTGGCTGACTCGATCCCAAATATGGCAAACATTCAGGGTGCAATACATCACTAAAGTCCGGATTCCTTGTGATGTTCCAACACTCATCATGTAGAATTTCCCACAAACTCTGTGACTCCACACCAGGAATCCCCAAATCAACGTGCACCGCCTTTAGAATTGTGACCAGACTCACCGTTGTTGTTTCGGGGACATCATCAATACGTTCTTCCATTGCAGCAATCGAATCGAGTACGTCTAGATCTCTGATAGGGGCATCATTTTCGCCAGTATGTTCTGTCGCATCAACGATGAACATGTTCGTTTGTCCACCCTCAAACACTCGACTGTATTCCGCCAGTGTTTGGTATGACTCCAGGCCGGGCGGAACTTCATCCGAGGAACCTGTAATGTCATCCCCCATTGTATCTGCCATCATGTACAGTCCACCAGCACTGACCAAGAAGGCGACCAATATGACGGCCCACCACCCGACGACAGGCACTTGGCCGATTTTCTTCCAAGCCTTGTCGGCAGATTCCAACCCTTTCTTTCGGTAACGGAGGACCCATCCGAGTACTGGAACCATGATCATCGAGAAGAAGAATGTGCAAGCGATTCCAAGGACCAGTGTCAATCCAACCGTTCGCATGGGCTTGATGGGGACGAGGAATGGCCATGCTAGGACACTAAATCCAACGATTGTAGTCAGTGCCGATAGCAAAATAGCATTACCAGTCGTCATCACAGCATCAACAGTAGCCCCGAGGTAAACATCCGCATCCCAAGCATCAATTTCCTCTGTGCGCAATCCTTCCCGCTGTTTTCTCCATGCTTCTTCAGCGGCTTCTTCCAAACGTTCATTCCGTCCTTCTTCAATTCGGTTGATGAGATGTAATGCATAGTCAACACCAAGCCCAATGAGAATCGGTCCTGCTGCAATAATCATCGGAGTCAATTCGATGTCGGCCATCACCGTGATTCCGAAGGTCACAGCCAAACTCATGACGATGGGTGTGCCGCAAATGATCAGAACCTTGGGATTTCGGTGCAAGATTAACATGGTGACTGCGACGAATGCCAGTGACCAAGGGAGCATGTATTCGAGTTGTTCGTATACCGCATCTGAAACGTCGTGCAGGACAGGGGTTAATCCCGTGACGGTAATTGCGCGACGCACGCCATTGTCTGGCGTTCGCCATTCCTGTTCACCAGTATCGTCATTTTCATACCACATGGGGGAAAGTTTCACCTCGTAGTTACGCGCACAAAGCGGACAAATTTCCTTGTCTGATGCATCGTAAACCAGTTTTTTCGTGTATTGGAGGAACGCTTTGTGATCCTTGATGGTCTCGCCAACTTCGCCTTTTGGATCGGGCCGCGCATCAATTTGCGTCCCATCCATTTCAAAGCGAATGCCCATGACGATGACTGCGGTATCCCAAATCCCATCCCCATTGGTATCGCGAACAAATGAATCCATCAGGCTACCAGCATTTTCGACCATTTCATTGACTGTATTTTGGTCCTGAGGGATGACATACCCATCGTTGGGGCTGGCGGTTGTAATCGGACAATCCTCAAGGTTGAATCCAGCGACACCATGTTCTTCCATCGCACATCTGAATCGATTTTGAGCACTGTTCTCTTCCTTGATTATCTGTGCAGGAGATAAGACCCAAACGACTCCATCATTTCGCCCTCGGTCCTCTTTGTCCCAATCCAACCCTCTGGCATAATTGCCTTGACTACTGTCATCATCACCTTCAAGGTAGGACAATTGATTGAGAACGGTGACACTGGTCACATTGTGTTCACAATCATCGATTTCTTCGCAAGTACCTCTCGTTTCCCCTTCAATTGCATTATCGGTGTGGATGTAGAGCATTACAATGTCTGTAGACCATCCTTCACGAACTTCGAGTAGCAGATCCTTGGATTCAGCACCATCTGGTAAATAGACCTCCACATCACCATTTATTTGGTGCTGAAAATCGACCGAATACTGGCCAATGAAGCCCGTAACGAGTAACAAGATGACAATCACAGCACCGGGTGATTTGTGCAGGGCTCCATACAATCCACGCACTGGTTTTTCAATCGCATCGTGTGCTATTTCTCCTGCAGAGTCCATCCGGTCTGAAAGTCCAGACCAGAGCGTACGTAAACGTGTGATGATTGATTCACCTTCGGCAACTGGAAGAATCGGTTGTGCAGGCTCATGCCCTGCTGAATCCGAGTCGCTCATCGTCTTGTCGAATCACCATTTGATATTGAAGGGCACGGATGAAAGAGGTCCCTATGGGACCTCTTGCAGACCATTTAATCAAGTCCGAACTCTTCGACCAAGAGACGTCGCATCAGTCGTCGAGCACCGTGCAAAACCATTGCCGCAAAGCAAAGTGACGCACCCAGCATTCCAATCCATGCAGCCGTGAGTCCAGGTCCCACCGAAAGAGAAATTGCACCATCTGTCAGTCCATCCACTTCATTGAGGCCACGCATGCCGATTGCAGCACCGGTTGCCAACAGCGAAATTCCAGGTAATCCAAAGAATAGTAGAGGTTTTTTCTGTGATAGTGAAATGAGGGCGAAACTCAGAACAGTAAACCCGTGTGATAGTGCAGTATATCTGCTACCCTTTGGAACATCATATCTGATTTTGGTTGGAACTTCGGTAACCCTCAGTCGTAGATCGTCACAAGCATTGAGAATTTCAAGGCACGATTCCATCCCATCATGGTCGAAGTTCAGTCTCTCAAGTGCCTTGGGTCCGAATGCCCTGAATCCACTTTGTGTATCCTTGATATTGAGGTCGCTTGAAAGGTTTGAAGCTGCTGTGATGACCTTGATTCCGAGCGCACGATACGTCGGCATACTTTCAGCCCCACCTCCTGCTACAAATCGAGAACCGATGACCACATCGGCTTCTCCAGCCAAAATGGGTTTTAGCAAAGCCGGAATGTCGCTAGCGTCATGCTGCCCATCACTATCTAGGATGACGAGTGCCTTAGCACGCCGCTCTTGGGCCGTATCAAAAATCGTCTTGAGGGCACCTCCATAACCGCGATTGGCACGATGGTGGTGAACAGTTGCCCCTAGAGAACGTGCAATTCGAGAAGATGCATCGGATGACCCATCGTCAACACAGAGAACTTCATCGACTTGTGGTTTACAGGAAAGGACAACACTACCGATGGTCTCTTCCTCATTGAAAACAGGCATTGCTGCAATGATCGGGCCGTCCCAAACGATGGGTTCGACGACCTCTTCGGCCATGTCTTCCATAAATGGTGGGCTTCAGAGAACGCATTTCAAGACTTCCCTTTCAAAACCGCCCTATGGGCGGAATGAATGGTGTGTCACCGGGGACGAATCCCCGGCGACGTTTTTCAATCAATCAAAGATCAATTGACTCACAGTTGTAACTGCACGTTCACCATCGATGACCTTGCGTAGTGCGCCAAGGCTAATCACCAATGAGGCGTATCTCTGCCCATCCGCAGTTGTGTATGTCTCACAATCTCCAAAGGCATTGGTGTTGATGGATACCTTGATTGCTCCACCCGCATTACTTTTCCGGACGTATCCGACCAGCAGGCTTGGCATCACCCCAGCTTTTTCTGTTTCATTCGTTTGCTTGCTTGTTTCTGTATTTCTTTTTGCCATATTATTCAACTCCAGTCCCACGGCACCGGGGACAGAAAACGCACTTTGGAGCGAAGGACCACATCAATTTCGATGAGGGGTGTGGAAAATTGAAACTGATTCACTCCGCTTTGCGGAGGGAAAGTGAATGAAAACCTCGATTCTTGGGAACGTGGGATTGAAGAACAACTCCCCTGTCGCCTGCATGATGAATGTCCTCGTGACCGGTGGTGCCGGTTTCATTGGTTCACACCTCGTTGACCGCTTAGTTGCCCGAGGAGACACTGTAACAGTGTTCGATAATATGAGCAGTGGGCGGCACGAATTCCTCGCCCACCATGGCGAATCAATCAATTTCATCGAAGGAGACCTTCTCGACCTTGATGCAGTCAAGGCTGCAATGAGTGAAATTGACCTTGTTTTCCATCTTGCAGCCAATCCAGACATACGTTTGGGAACCCGGGTCACTGACACCGATCTAAAGCAAGGAACAGTGGCAACGTACAACGTCCTAGAAGCCATGCGATGTGCGGATGTGAAAAACATCGCATTCTCGAGCAGTAGCGTGGTCTATGGAGAGGCATCCGAGATGCCAACCCCTGAATCATATGGTCCATTGTTCCCCATCAGTTTGTATGGTGCAAGCAAGTTAGGTTCTGAAGCACTGATTACCAGTTGGGTGGGTACATTTGGACTGAAGGCCTGGTTGTTCCGATTCGCTAACATCGTTGGCGCGCGCGGTACGCATGGAGTCATATTCGACTTTATCCACAAGTTGAAGGCCGACTCGACACGACTTGAGGTGCTCGGTAATGGCCGGCAAGAAAAATCGTACATGGAAGTCCTGGATTGCGCACGCGCGATGGTTCACCTAACCGAGACTACAGATGAGCAGGTCAATTGCTTCAATCTAGGCACGCATGATACTTGCAGTGTCCGCCGAATTGCTGAAATTGTTGTCGAAGAAACCGGTTTTGAAAATGTCAGCATCGAATATACTGGCGGCGATCGGGGCTGGGCTGGAGATGTGCCCAAAACGATGCTAGATCCTACGGCCCTATTCTCGACAGGATTTGGTCCAAATTTCGATTCTGAGGAAGCCATTCGCCACACTGCTTCTACACTAATACAGGAGATTGGATTGTAATGCGAACACAACATAACACGAACTTGCTCGTTAACGATGAGAATGCTGATGCCAGAATTTCCGCATTCTTCTCTATATCAGCTATTTTGACTGCTCTACTCATCATCATCTGGACATTGGCCCCGCCTGCTGACATCGGTGTCGACGAGGGTCAACTCGCACCCGACATCGTTGGTGAGGCGCATGAGAATGGTAATTGGAACGAATTCCGGTTGTATGATTACATCAATCACACTTGGTCGAAGGGTGAAGGCGGACAATTCATTTTCTTGCAATTCGCGGATACGGATTGTGGGCACTGTTGGTCAGACGCACCGCAGATGTCAAATCTCTACTCGAGTTTCGGTTCCAATGGGGCAGTACAATTCATCACGGTTTCAGTTGGAATGCTCAATACAGACCACAGTCGTGGCGAAATCATCGCTTTCCAAGAGAAGGGGGATCGAGAAGGTTGTAACCAAGATCGAAACTGTGAAACACGCTCAGGCGATGTGCACAATTGGCCCTATGTTGATGACCTCAATCTTCGGGCATTCAACGATTATGATATCCCTGGTGTTCCATTTCATCTCTTGCTTTCTCCAGATGGAATCGTTGTTTGGAACAGCGCACTGCACAAGGAAGGCACACAGCTACACGAACCCGGTGACGCCATACAGTATCATTTGACGGAGAGTGCTTGAATGAGTGCAATGATGGAATATGGTCCACTGACCGCATTCCTGGTCGTGATGGCCATCGGCGGCCTGGTTGCGAGCAATCAGAAGATTTCGCAACTACAGGAAATGAGTCAAATGCGTCGCCGCTTACTGGGACTATTCATCATCGAGATGAGTGGTTTGGCAGCGAGTGCTTGGACGTGGATGATTCACAATCAAATGGTTACAGGCGGTTCTGAATTCTGTGCCGCAGAGGGCGTTGTCCAATGTGGTTCAGTGATTGGAGATCCAATTTACTCCGAATTCTTCGGCATTCCATGGGGAGTCGTCGGGATCGGTGCATTCTCTGTTTTAGGATGGATTACCCTCTCCATCTATTTGGATATGAAAGCAGATTGGTCCAAGTCTTACGTTGACTACGCTTGGTGGCTGAGTCTGCCTAGTGCCCCCGGAATCGTTTGGTTGGTTCTCGTCGAACTCTTCCTTGTCGAAGGAGCGCCACACATCTGCCCATATTGCACCAGTGTACACATTGCCCTCATCGCATGCATGTACATTCTCTTCACAATACGCTCCGAGCGGGATGCTGGAACTTGGGATGCGGTGCAAAAGTTGTCGAAGGCTGAACTACTTGCCAAGCACAAGGCGAGCAAGAAGTGATTACGGCTGGTATGTACCTCCGATCTCAAAGAGTGCGACATCTGTTCGCATGTCTACAGGTTCCATTCTGACTACCGTCACATCCAGGCGAGCCTCTGAAGCATATTGCGCGCGCAAGATGTCATAGAGCCTGCCTTGAACATCTGCCATTTGTGCTCCACGCAGAATAGTCACCATGCGGATTGTATTGTCATCAGGCAGTTCGACGATGTATTCGACGAGCCATTCGCGATCGACCTGTGCGCCCCCTAGGCGCTCTTCTTCTCTTTCTTCGGGGATGTACGCCATCATTGTAATATTGGCAATGACAGACTATGAATGCTTCGCAGCATATCGTTTGAACAGAAAAACGAGGGTATGATATAGGACCACTTCAATGGAACTTGTCCTGGCGCGAGATTACGCCTGAACACACTAGCGCACCTAGTAACAATAATAGTGAAAAATTCGCGAAATTTTCCGCTTTTCGGGGCATATCATCATTTGAGATACCGATTACGCCGCGAACAGTGCCATTTACTTCGACAACCGTCACAAAACTGTTTATTTCCCCCGTTGTTTCCAGAGCGAACACGGATGTGTCACCTTCACTGAGTGCGTTATCACTGGATAAAATCCAACCATGCTCGCCCTCAAAGGAATCTAGGACCGTGCCATTAGGTGAGAATGTAATCATCTGTGTAGCCACATCATGATGAACATCGATGCCATTATTCGCGATTTCACCATTCATCATTAGCGTCTGTAATCTGAAGACTGTGATTTCCGCATTTTCAGGTAAATCATCAACTTGTACACTGATCTTCTGCACATCACCCTGAGGTTGTCTGTACCAAGTGTCCCATGAAACTTGCATCCCAATCCAATGCGCCCGATTGGATTCTGCTGAACGCAATTGGTTTTCAAGTAGTGATTCACTCACAACCCCCTCCAATTCGCCTTGACCATCAAACCAAAATGTTGGCAATGATAGCGAATGGTCAGTCTGTTTGAGTGCCACCCGTTTCGTGGTAAGGGGGCTTCCAAAAGGGTCGTGATCATCCGGGTGTAGGGCAATGCGAACCATTCGACTAGAGTGACTATCTGAAAATTCAGAAATCCACGGGTCGACAGTGGCACAACTATCGCACCAAGTTGCGGTATAATGTTCCAATAAGATGGCATGACCCCCTACAGCATCTCTTGATTCATCAGGGGAACCTGTATCGGCGCTCACCAATGGTAGTAGAATGAGCGTGATTAGAGCAACAGCCACCCCCTTCTGCATGTTCCAAGCGTTTGAGCCGGGTCTCATTTACATATCTCGGGTTCGGCCCCCACGCTGAGGGTGTGCGATGAGCAAGCGTTGGTTCCAAGCTCATCAACGCGATACTTGGCGTAGGCAGGCACGCTCAAAGGGATACCGGGCTAGATCGGCCTTCAAACTTAAGCAGATTCAGGAGAAATTCACACTCATTCGCGAGGGTGACTTGATACTCGATGTAGGTAGCCATCCAGGAGGGTGGACTCAAGTTTCGGTCGAAGAGACCGGTCCGAATGGATTGGTCATCGGTATCGACCTTCTCGCTAGCGCACCCGTTGAAGGTGCGCAAATGGTGATTGGTGATGTCACAGAAACGACATCTCAAGAGTTGATTCTCGATTTATTACAGGCGGGTACTAAGGTCGATGGGACCAGCCTCCCACCTGTTGGCGCAGATGAAACACGTCTGTTCAATACCATCGTCTCAGACATATCTCCACGTTTAACAGGGCAGTATGATCGCGACCAAGCAATCTCGCTCGAATTGGTCGCGACGGTATTTGATTTCACATTGCCCCTACTCGTCCCCGGGGGTGCGTTTGTCACTAAAATTTTCCAAGGGACTGGAATTGAAGGTCTGGTGAATGCCGCAAAGCAGCGTTTCTCAAGAGTACAGCGGTTTTCGCCGGAGGCATCCCGCAATTCATCCTCAGAAGTTTTCCTCGTTTGCAAGAACAAACTCCCCCGGCCGAAGAAAGGTTCTCGTGGTACATCAGTTGCGCAGGAATTGAACACTCATCTTGAATCTGAAGGTATTATTCAGCACAAGGATTCTGCGCCCATTGACAGCGTTAAGAGTGGTTTTCGTCGAATTCCAAAGAAAGAGTAACACATTCACTTTCACTTACCTCCCGGCGAAATGATGGTGGACCGAAAGCGTCCATCTCAGTCGCTCCAAGGAGTGGAAACAATGTCTGTAAGTATAATTGAAAACCAAAGCACGCCAACAATTCGAAACAACGCCCGTGAAAGTATCCTACGTCATGTTGGGATACATCAAGCAAGGAATCGCCCAAGAGAAATTCCACGTACACGCGTTGAGAATGTAATTCCAAATCGTCCAGTTGGGCGGATTGAATTGCTTGTATTACGTCGTTACCCCCGAAGAACGGTGATGTCAAAGGGATGGACTGGTTCAATTGCTGCTGCTTGTGGCAGGGATGAAACTGGATTGATTGGCCTTGTACTGTGGGGCGACCAAGTTGATCGAGTAAGGACTGGCGACATTATCGCAATTCAAGGCGGTTGGTGTCGGTATAGTCAGGGTCAGAAGGTCGTATCCACGGGTCGGACGGGAAAATTGACCATCTTGGAAGCATAATACTGCATCCTATGACCTTCGGTCAACCATATTAAGGAGGAGTCGTTCGCCGGCTCGCTGAGGGATTCTTATGCAGAAGCGCGCATCTACTTGCTCCGCCTCTGGCGTACCGTTGACGGACGCCAAGAGCACCTCATTCCCGTGCCCAAATTGTGGCGAACCAATCGGTCGTTCAGAGAGGTGCAGGAATCAGGCGGTGACCTACATCTGTCCTGATTGTAAATTCCAGGGTCCCTGATGGAGGATTTTTCATGGGTGAAGTTGCTGTCAAATACAAAATCATGTGTGATCCCGATATTGAGGATGCAAGTGCTGATGACATTGCCAATGCCATGGGTAGCATGGAAAGTGAAGTTGGTGTTGTGCAAATGGTCGAAACCAAACCACTCGCATTTGGACTAAAATTCGTCGAAGCACACTGCGTAATCCAAGAAGGCGACGGGACCGTTGACGCGTTCGAAGATGCAATCCGAGAAATTGTCGGTGTCGGCGAAGTCGAAGTCCTTGAAATCGGTCGCCTTTGATTGACTCAGTATTGAGTCAAAGGGGCCCTCATGAATTCACGCATCAGAATTGTAGCGTATGTTCCACTTGGCAATGAGAATCGCAAACGCAAACTGCATCCATCGGGGTGCCAAACTTCTCCATCCCGTGGACCTTCGGCAAATCGTTTCCCCAATTGGTCAGCCTCAACTTCTCCCGCTTCCTCCACACTGAACTCGTTGAATGAAACAGTCAACGCCCTCCTACTTCCTTTCGAAGTTAGTCTTGGGATACCCGTTACCTGCCAGTCTTCCTCAAGCAGATTCATTTCTGTAAGCACTTTTTCCTCAATCTTTCCCGGTTTTGAATTTGTGTACTCACTTTCTCCACCAGGTAGTGCCGCAGTTACTGCCAATCTTCCATTCTTGCAATTTCTGGTAATCCTCGGCAAAATATCTGTGTCGACTTCAACCAATTTTGCCATGTCAATTTTCCCATTATCTTGAATTAGCCCAACAATATCTCCTACGATTGGTATTGACAATGTCAATCCTGCTTCCAATCTTGCTGCGATGATTCGGTTGAATGCTTCAGATTGGAGACTGTGTACCATCATCAGTTGCAAGTTGTTGGGGAGCTTTCGGAATGCTCCGACCCAATCCTCTGATCTCTTGTCCAAATGCTTCAAGATATCTCTCTCGAATCCAAGATGCTTTGGGATTACTTCCAAACATTTCTCGACATCGGCAGTTTCCCGCCAAAGTGTTCGAAAAGTGTCCACTTCGTCCTGCTGATAGATTCCTGCCATCCCAAGATATGCATCAACAGCCCCCTTCCAATCATCCGAGATTACTGAACGACCAACGACAGGTGTCACTGGACGGGTGGCCCCAAATCTTTGCGGGCCAATCCAATTGGGGAATTTTCCAGCTCCCAATCGGATTTCCATATTTTCAAAAATGGCATTGACTCTGGCAATGGCATCCTTCGCTTCTAGAGGCGTCCCGTCAGCATTCGCACATCCGCGAACGGTGATTGTGAATCGATTACTATTGTGATCACCAAATCCCAATTTTTGGTGACTGCGACCCAAAATTTCCAAATCGACATCTGGCATTTCGATTGTCGCTACTTTGTTTTGAGGCGCATCAATCACAAGCAATTGGGTCGTAATTGCACGCTTATCCTTCGTACCACTGAACCAAATCCTATTCTTGGAAATACCTAATTTCCTGGCTAATTTACCCACAAATCGGTTTGTTTCCCAATTGGTCAAAGTCGCCTTAACAACCGTAAATCGTCCCTTTCCCTCTAGGGCTGGGGTTCGACCCACTTCTTCGACTCGGAAATCCTCAAATCTGGATTTGAGTAATCCACCAATTCCATCGCCTTCACAAGAATACCCCGCTAGTCCGCAGGCTGCCGCGATGTCCGCGGGTGTCATGCAAATTCCTTCAGGGGAGGGTTAGGCCATCGAATTCCTTGGCAATATCCTTGCAAAGTCCTTTCAGAATCTTCGCTGGATTCTTGCCTTTTTTACATCGAAGGTAAAATTCAGGTTGATCTAGTTCTGGATGTCCAACAAAGTAGTTTGCATATTCGACATCTTTGCTCTCATTCAGACGCGAACGGAATAGTTGCAATGCTGTGTGACTTTCTTCTGTAATCCGAATACGGAGTTCGACACCCTCGCTCAATAGTACCTTAATCGCCATGTTGACCAGCCCGCCGACCCAGCCCACCCTTTTGAGCCTTGTTTATGCTCCCACCCACTATGTGGGTGTGTTCGGGAGCAACTCATTTGCTATCCTGTGAGCATTTGCCGCCTTCTTGCTTATCAATCGTATTCCGCTCGCCACCCCTATGGGTGGTGTGGAATCAACTGACCGCACCCTCGTTAGTCCGGACACTTTTGAGAAATCTTCCATCCCCATTCTGATTGGTGCATTGCTTCTAACCCTCGCATTGGGGGCGCAATTATTCCCCATGCCGCAATTCGACACCGATTTGTCCGCCTTCACTCCAGAAACTCCGGCGGAACAAGCAGAAAAGCGAATGTCGGAAGATTTCCCGGCTGAAAGCCGTCCGATGTTCATCCATGTGACAACCGATGACGAAATGAGTGTCCTAAGCATCGATAGTTTACATTTGCAGCAAAGCGCTCTCGATGAGGTCATGAATCGTTCACATTCATCCAATGATTACATCGAATCTGTCATCGCAGCACCTCAAGTCATACAATATGCAATCGATGAGTCCGCTGCCAATAATACGACATTGAACGATTACACATCTTGGTCTTCACTTCTTGATGCAGTCCTCGACGAAGGTACGGAATGCGGGGACGCTCTTGCAGATGACAGGGCACTTGCAGCCGGTGCATTCATTCAAGACAGTTTACTTCACCAAGATTTGGATTACTCCAATACTTGTGATTACCTGTCTACAAGGGCGACAGACCCTACCAATGCTACTGGAAATGCAGACCCCACTGCAACTAGCACACTCTGGGTGATTATGATTGACCCCCAACTTGACGACACCGCCCGTCAAGTTCAGCAGGATTTCATTCGAGCCCAACTCAATGATTTCTCAGCAACTTCAAATCTGCATTTCCACTCAACAAGTCTTGATTTGATGAGTCATGATATCAACAAGAGTACAATCGGTGAATTGGTGATGCTGATGAGTGGTGCGGTTGGCATCGTTGTCTTGCTACTCGCTCTTGCATTCAGATCTGTTCGAGGTGTTGCTTTCCCCTTGGTTGGCCTTTCCGCAGCCCTTGTTTGGACCTATGGTGGTTTGGCTTTGGCAGGCATCCAATTTTCAATTCTTGAAGTTGCAGTAGCACCAGTCGTTCTTGGACTCGGTATCGATTACAGTATTCACTTACAACGACGGTACAACACCTTCCGTGCCGAAGGTGACTCGGCAAGTTTAGCGTGGCTCAAGGGATTTGAGACCCTCAAGGTCGCTTTGACATTGGCAGTGATCACCACAATGGCCGCCTTCGTTGCCAACATTGCTTCACCACTTCCACCATTGCGAGATTTCGGATTCGGTCTGGCCTTAGGTGTATTTTGTGCCTTCGTTTCTTCTACACTTTTGGTGGGTGCACTGCATGTTGTGATGGAGAGAGAATCAGCAGCGTTTGCGAAACACGTAGAGTGGATGCGATTTGGCAATTTTAGCCAATACATGGTCAATTTCCAGAAATCACATCAAGCCAAAGTCATCGGTGTTGCCGCAATGTTGACCGTTGGTTCATTGATTTTCGCTGCAGCGAAATTGGAAACTGAATTTGAGCTCACCGATTTTCTCAGTGAAGATATGGATGTCATGGAGGGTCGCGATCAACTCTACGCATCATACGATGCTGCTGGGTGGAAACCAATCTACATCCTCATCGAACCTGCAGATGGGCACTCGGCGATTTCAGATGACGCACAATTCCTGAGCGCAACGAGAACGTTGGACAGTTATCTCGGGCACAATAAAGGAGTCGTTTCACCACAAGCAGGTGGTAATTTTCACCCGGCCTACGATGGCCCCTATCTCATCTTGTTCGATGCTGTTGAAGGTGATTCCAATTTCGGTTCAATGTATAATTTGACGATACCAGTCGACGACAATCACTTGGAAAAAACCGAGTCATTCACCGAAGGAAACATTGCTGCGGCTTTGAAATCCTTGAGCACGAATGATTCGATTGCAGACCCTCTCTCTGGGGAAAGTTGGAGCGAGCGGCTGGAAAAGGTAATCGCATTCAATTCGGATGACACAATCCACTACATCCGCATGGAAGTCCTGATCGAAGTCAAGACGAGCAGCGATAGTTCTGCCGTTCTCGCCGCACTGAGGGACGACGTCGGTCGTTTCGCTGATCACCCAGGTATGGATGGAACGAATGTACACCTCGCAGGTGACAGCGTGAGTCTTGAAGCAGTTCTAGACGGCCTAACCGAATCTCAGCTGCAATCAACCCTCATCAGCTTGGCAGTTTGTTTCACAGTTCTTTTGGCACTTACACGCCGAATCGGACCCGCTCTAATCATTGTCTTACCCGTTGGGATTGCAGCGACATGGGTGGTTGGGGCCATGGCTGTACTGAATTTGAATTGGAATGTCATGACTGTCATGGTCACCGCTTTGACCATCGGTTTGGGAATTGATTATTCCATACATGTTTGGAGGGGATTTGAGGCGATGAAGGATAGAGAAGGAGATATTTGGCTTGGGATACGGGAGATGTATGCTTCTACCGGCGTCGCTCTCTTATTGTCTGCAGGAACGACAGTGTGTGGATTCACAGTGCTATTATTCTCTCAAATGCCAGTCGTCCAAGATTTCGGGATTGTGACAGCGATCACAGTCTTCTTCTCTCTTATTCTCGCATTGATTTTATTGCCCGTATTCTTGATTATGGACACGCAATCGAAGAACGGTTCTGTATCCGACTAAGATGAAATGGTTTGCATTAATGTCCGCATGGGTAGTTGCTGTTCACGTGCAACCAACAATAGGGCCATCCACAATGTAACGGGGCCAAGCGCCCTTCTTTTCCGCTGTGCACGGCGCATGACCTCTTTCCGTTCAAGGCCAGAAGTGCTGGCAATCTGGTCTAACAGATTGGTAATGTGAGTTGAAGCGGGATCAATAGGTGCAGATTCTACTGATTTATCCACAGGAACGACCCTCTCCACAGATTCTGCTTCTGAAATTGGAGATATTCCCTTAGGGAGAATAGGGGGATTCTCCAATAATCGCATTGTTGGCAACCATCCAAATGGAACCTCGATTGCAGAAATTTCAACCCCTGGCCTGACTCCTTCTGAATTTTCATCCAGCCACCCTGCGCTGACTAAATTATCTCGAACACGATTCGATGTTTCCATGTCGAACCAACCCATGTCAAAAGCCCAAATCCGACAAACAGCCTCTCTATCAATCGATTCTTCACTATGATTTTGCCACGTTTGGGCCAATAGTATCGCAATATCGGGTGCAATATCCATCGCAGTCGTCATGTGAACAGATTGTCGGACCCCCTCACGGTTCTTCATCGTCTTGGGCCAAAGGTCATGCACTAGTGATTCCTGCGCGGCCCGAACCGGTGGCTTTGAAGAGGTCGGAGAGTACCCTGTGTGGTGATTGCATGAGAGAATACATTGCTAGAGACCCCAAGACGGGCAAGCCACTACACGCGGGTAGAAAACGAAGGAAACACCTCGACTTGGCATACAAACCTGCAGAGGGGGTTTGGGATAAAATTCCACTCGATAGAATTCTCCCTCTTGCTCGAGGCGACATTGAACTTGAACAGGTAATTTGGCTCGATAAGGAAAGGTTGATGCGACAGCCAGATGCCATTCGAGCATTACCCCGGATTCGCGGAAGTAATCAGTTGGAAGCACATGCTGTCCTTGAAACCGCTCTGGGTTCTCTCGACACCCGGTTGCGGATTGCTGGTTTGTCCAGCTTACCCTATTGTGCATTGTTGAATACCGAGAATCTGTTTGAACATCTCCATGAATTGCTCGAAGATATTGATAGTGATGTCCAGAAAGCAGCGCAACAATGTCTCATCACCGTCGCTCCAGTATTTCCGTCAGTGACAGAGGAAACCATGCGCCGTGAATTGCGCTCAGAAGATAAAGCAAGGAGAAAGTCTGCATTTACTGCTCTCAAGCAGGTTGCCGGCTCTTGGCCAGAAGTTGCTGAACTTCATATCGACGAATTGATCCGAGAGGAAGACGGCGAACTCCGCGGCATGGCAGCAGCTCTACTCTCTCGCTTGGCTAAACACAAGTCTGCCACGCTGTGGGACTTGATTGGGTGGTGCTTACAAGATGAAGCCGTTATCGTCAGGAGGCATGCCGCTCGCGCCCTCATCCCTCTCGCAGATCACGCGCCTAAAGTCACACAAATCGCACTTGAAATAGCATTTTTCGATGACGATGAGGCCGTACGCACTTCGGCATTGAAGGCATCACAGAAACTCGATCCAAATTCATTCAGAATGCAACGATTGATTACCGATGGAACACGTCATCCGGATTCAAACATCCGCACGTCTTGTATCAAGATGTTACCTGTGATTATGGTCGATGCAGAGGTTAGAATACTGGCTACTGAATTGCTCCAGCAAGAAACAAATTCTGAGATCCGAACCCTCCTTGAAGAAATGATGGTTGACGATTCTCTCGAGGGCACAGAGGCCCAGAAAAATGCGTACCTTGCACCTGCAGAAAAGGTCGAAATGGATGAGGGGTCAATGGCTTTACCACCTCCTGTTGTGATGCAAGCGGAAAAGAAAGATGAGCCTGAGAATCCTTCTATCACACCAGATTCGATTCGGAGACCGAGTCAAGATGAAATCTTCTACGGTGAGGATTTTGATGATGGAACAGACGACCTTGTTTGAGGTAATACCTCCCCGTAGGGGAGTCGGCACGGTTAAAGAGGGGCGGAAGGTCGCCGACGCCGAGGAATCTGCATGAGTGACGAGGAGTTCAACACGAAGCGTGAGCAGTTCAGCAATCTTTGGGATGGTATTACGCCAAAAGGGGTCAACCGAACGAAGGCCCTCAAGTTCCGTCAATACATCCGCGAGCATGTCCGCCAAAAGAGAGTGGCGCTTACCCGAGAGAACTGTGAAAAGTATTGGATGGGCGAATTGCAGAAGGAAATGCGCGATGCTGAGACCTTCTGAGCGAGCTGACGCAGATGTCTAGCACCAATGCACTTTCGACAGTCCGTTTTTCGGATTGGGATCTAGCACCGGAAATAGCCGACGCTATTTCTGCAAAAGGTTGGGAATTAGCCACGCCGATTCAAGCCGAAGCCATTCCCTTGGCTCGTTCGGGAAAGGACATTGTGGGTCAAGCCCGAACCGGATCAGGGAAAACAGTTGCATTCGGCATTCCGATTATTGAAAATTGTCAAGCAACCGGACAAACCCAAGCATTGGTCCTCTGCCCTACGAGAGAATTGGCGACTCAGGTCAGCGAGGAAATGCAATGGTTACAAGGTGGAAGGGGCCTCAAATTTGTCACTGTTTACGGTGGAACTGATATCGATAAGCAGGCCAAGGTGCTAGACAGCGGGTGCGATATCATCGTTGGCACACCTGGACGCGTCATCGACATGAGCAAAAGAGGCCATATCAATTTGGAGAACATTACCCACTTCGCTCTCGATGAAGCAGATCGAATGCTAGATATGGGGTTCTTCCCAGATATTCTTTGGTGCCTTGAACGTTTGGAAAATAGGCAGCAAACCCTGCTCTTTTCCGCCACATTCCCTCAAGAAATTCTTGAAGCCGCAAATGAATTCATTACCGATGCAGAACACGTCATGAGCGATGACTTGGACGTCGAAGTTCCTGAAATAGACCAATTCATGGTTCGAATTGGCCGTGCCAATAAATTGTGGGTTCTGGGACGACTAATGATTCGCCTCACGAAGGAAGATCAAGTTATCATTTTCTCCAATACCAAACGGATGGTCGACCTCCTTGTCGAGCGGTTGGACCGCCACAAGTTTTCCGCGATCGGATTACATGGCGACATGGCACAAAACAAGCGAGAAAGAATAATTTCGGATTTCCGCGATGGAAAAACACGAGTGGTCGTCGCGACAGACGTAGCTGCTCGCGGATTAGATGTCGATGGTGTCACCATGGTTGTCAATTATGACATCCCAGCAGATTCTGAGTCATACGTACACCGGATTGGCCGGACCGGTCGAATGGGACGCAAGGGTGAAGCCTGGTCGTTTGTCTCCGGTGATGACGCCCCTAACATGACCAAAATCATCTCGACATGGAACATGGTAGTTAGAGAAGTCGAAGCACCTGAACTCCCTGAAGGGGTGGACCGCGACCCCGTCCGAAAACAAATGGATTGGGGCGAAAGTGCAGATGTGTTTGGAATGGTGCCGATTCGGCTTTCCACAAGCGAAACATCCAAACTTGCCATTCACAATTTTGTTTCAGAACAAGCACGGCTTCCAGATTTAGCCATCGGGAAAATTCAAACTGACGGTACAATTGCTGTTGTAGAGATTCACAGAGAGAAGGCTCAACACACACTCGATGCACTCAAAGGGAAATCGATGAACGGGTCAGATGTCAATGTGCAAATTGCAAATTGACTATTCCTCGCCTTCTCCGATTCCAAGCGGTTCTACTTTGACAATCGCAAAGGCGGAAAGAAGTCCCGAAAATAACCACAAACGCACAGATCGGTCCCATACATTCGACCAAATCTTCGCCTCATCGTTTTGGCACTCAGAGCCTTCACATTCTTCAGCGGTTGCTTTGAACTGAAGGTTATCATCATTCATAGTCACTTCATGAGTCGCCCAAATTGCGATGATTGCACAGAAGATTAGTGTCACTACAGATGCGGTTGGAAGTGTATCCCGCATCTTGATTTGCTCTTTTTTTGGAAGGTCGGACAAAGCCGGCTTGGCTTTTTTGTCACGGACGCCATTTCGCTCCAATTGAATATACCAAACAATCCAGAACAATACTAACAAAATCAGGAACCCCTGTCGGAAAATGAATTCATGCATCTCATTCATTTTCGCTTCACCGTATTGCATCCCGATTGGATATAGTGCGATTAATCGAAGGAAATTGATGAATTGGACAATAATTACCATTCCAATCAATGAACGGTTCCGTATTCCTCGTTCAACCCCTGGCGTCAACAACATCAAAACGCCGAGGAACATGATTTCGTGAACACCTGCACATTCTGCATCAATATACAATGGTACTTCGCCATAATCGAACCCAGAGCCGATAAGATTCACACCAGTCCAAGATTGAGATGGCCCATGGAAAACCAATTCGGTAGAACCTGGCCAGAGCAGATTTGAGGTCCCCGACCATAGCCATGCCAAGACAACCTGCAATGGTTCCAAACTTGCATCGGGTTCTGTGGCCCACCAATAGATAATTTCGACAAACACCAATGCCAGTGGAATGCGGAGATATCCATAGGCCATTTCTCCAACTTCAGACCAAGATAAGTCGTCCTTAGGACGACTCTTCTGATTCGCTCGCACAACCTCCCCAGCACCTGTTCCCGCTTCAATCCCTATCATCAAAACCCCCGTCGCATTGAAGAAAGGAGAACACCCGCCTCAGACCATGGCACTCGAACTCGCCGACGTCACTCTAGACGTGCTTGGTTTCCACTGCCCGGTTCCAGTCCATGAAACAAAACGCATATTGGCAACAATGTCCCCTGGTGAGATTGTTTTGGTGATGGCAGATGATCCAGAAACCAAAATGGACATTCCAGCACTATTGAATAGAAGTGGCGACACACTTCTGGGTGTAGAGGAAGAGGCGGGAGAGTATCATTACCGAATACGTAAGGAGGCAAACGAATGACACCCATTGTCGAAAAAGGCGAAGTTCCCGCCGACGCTCGTTTGCCCACTGCCCATGGAGAATTTCGAATACGCGTATTTCACGACGCTGAAACCGGATTTGATCACGTTGCTCTGACATTGGGCGATATGGATGGACCCGACCCCGTTCTTGTTCGAATGCACTCTGAATGCCTAACTGGTGATGCATTTAGTTCTGCAAGATGTGATTGTGGACCTCAACTTGACGCCGCCCTTCAGGCCATTCAGTTACATGGTTGGGGTTGCCTACTGTATTTGCGACAAGAAGGCAGAGGAATCGGGTTGCACGCGAAAATTCAGGCCTACAATTTGCAAGATCAAGGCGCAGACACACTCGATGCAAACCTGATGCTCGGCCATCCTGCCGATGCCCGCGATTATCGAATTGCGGCCGAGATGCTACGGGCGGTTGGAATTTCTGATGTCAGCCTTCTCACAAACAACCCTGACAAAGTTATTTCATTACAGGATTTGGGAATCACCGTCATCGAACGGATGCCATTGATTGTAGGGGTCAATGAAGAGAATCGCGGATATTTGGAAACCAAGGCAACTCGAATGGGTCATGAAATCCCTCAGCGAGAGCTTGGAATTGAGTAAAGGGGCCGCGACCGGGAGTTGAACCCGGGGTGGCAGAGCCACAATCTACCGTCCTAACCACTAGACCACCGCAGCCACGATGTAAAACGGCGACCTGCGC
>Ga0208765_1000714_pt1 | contig 21547 bp, 20 predicted proteins | sample ETNtaG_2_FD_185783 | JGI IMG/M metagenome (GOLD analysis project Ga0208765, IMG submission 185783) | Marine microbial and viral communities from oxygen minimum zone, Eastern Pacific Ocean - ETNP201406SV203 (SPAdes) (version 2) | ecosystem: Environmental > Aquatic > Marine > Oceanic ...
CCCCTCAACCCCCATGCTGCGACCGTAGTGGGGTGCCGTGGTCAACACGTCCAGGGTGTTCCGCTTCGCAAACCCTCAGTCAGGGACAGCACCGCCATGGCCTCCTCGATCGTGCACGCCTCCGTCCCGCCATCCAGCACCGACCGGTGCATAGCGGCGAATACATCGTCCCGCTCGATCGGATCACCGAACACCTCTACGCCATCCACCTCCACCGTCCCGCCGACCAGGTCGAGTGCCACGTGATGCTGGTCGGTGGTAACGATGAAGGTCCGATTCTGAACGCGATCATGGCAGTTCAACTCCAATCCGACCAGCACACCGCTCGTGGTCTCGAGGACGCCGACCGCCAGGTCGTCACGCTCCATCTCGAACAGGCCCGTGGAAATCGCCTGTCCAAACAGCACGGTCACTGGACCCAGCAGCCATGAGACTAGATCGAGTTCATGGCTCAGTTCCAACAGAACGCCACCTGCCGGTCCTGCCGTGACCGTCTCCCGATAGTCACGTGTCGGCCGCCAATCAGGAAGGAACTGGCCATATCGCACCTGGGCACTCAGTACCCGCTGTCCCTCGATCGCGCGCCGGAGAGCACGAACCGCCGGGTGGAATCGCAGCTGGTATCCCACGGCGATCGACCGAAAGCCGACGGCTGGAAACGGCTCGACACGATCGAGGGCGGGCTTTTCCAGGAGCACCCGGGCGCCGTAGTCGGCCTCCACCAGCGTCATCAACGATTCCCGGTGACGCTCGGTCTCAGTTGCCACCACCACGTACCCGGGGTTGACTTCCCTCACAGCCTCAGCGACCGAGGTGAAATCAGCGACATCGGCTCTGCGACTAACCGTGTACACATCGAGTCCGAGACCTTCCAACACCCTGTGATGTCGAAGCCCGATCGATCCCGCTCCGATAACGATCGCTCGCTCCACCACGACGACCTCACCTGCCATCCGCTATCTCCTCCAGGACCTCAATGAACTGTCTCAACCAAGGCCCGATCAGGATCCTCCAGTACCGGATGCCATGATCGACTAGGAGCAGTCGATTCAGCGTGTAGGCCAAGTCCACCAAGATTCGCTCTCACAAGCAACTCACATACTGGAGGTCCTTAGCAAACAAGGAGTGGTCGTCCCAGTGATAGATAAGAACCTCGTGATCCAGATTTGACCAGTGATCGCGACGAAAGAACCGCCTGCACCATTCACCCAGAAAGAGAATCGGCTCTTCGTCGGGCCAGGGACTCTCGAGGGCAGCGGTTACTAGAACTCTTTGCATTCCCACTGTCCCCTAGTCCGCGGTCCGGCCGGTCGTCGACCCGGCTATTCGGCGGCGTCGGCCAGCGCCTCAGCAAGCGTGGGATGCACGAACAGGCTCTCTTGGATGTCATGCACGGTCAGCCCGGCAGTAACCGCCAGAGCTACAATGGCGATCAATTCAGCGGCGTGCCGTCCGACTATGGAGCCACCAAGGACCACCCCGGTGGCCGGATCGGACACGATCTTGATGAAACCACGCGGGTCGTCGTTGATGACCGCCTTGGCCGATGCAGAGAACGGCACCTTCGTGACCCGGATCTTGCGGCCCTCGGCGAAAGCGTCGGCCTCGGCCAGACCCACGTCCGCGATCTCCGGTTCAGTAAACACCGCCGAAGCCGCCTTGTCGTAGTCCAACAGTCGGTGCGGACGGTCCTCGGTAAGGCCCATGGCGTGTTCGGCGATCTTCCGACCCTGCATCTGGGCCACTGATGACAGCGGGAGCTTTCCCGACACGTCGCCTGCTGCGTAAATGTGTGGCACCGCTGTCCGACAATACGGGTCGATGGGGATGTAACCGCCCCTAGTTTCGATGCCCACTGCATCGAGGGCTAACCCATCGCTATTAGGAATCGACCCCACGGCCAGGATCACGTGGCTGCCCTCGACCACCCTCCCGTCGTCGCAATGGACGGTAACTCGATCACCGCTCCGGGTGACCGACTGGGCGCGGGCACCCTTGAGTAGTCGGACGCCCCGACGCAGGAAGTCAGCCTCCAGTGTGGCGGCCACCTCCGGGTCCTTCTGGGGTAGCACCTGCTGGCGGCTGACCACGAGGGTCACCTCACAGCCATAGGACTTGAACATGTGGACGAACTCCACCCCAGTCACACCGGAGCCAATGACGACCACGTGCTCGGGGAACTCAGAGGGCGGGTAGGCATCACGGGTAGTGAGGATCCGCTCTCCGTCCACCTCAGCGAAGTCCGGAATCCGCGGGCGACTCCCGGTTGAGAGCACGACCACGTCGGCCTCGATCTCCTCCAGGCCGTCGGCCGTCTCGGCCACTACCTGATGAGGCCCCTTCAGCGAGCCGGTGCCGTCGATGATACGGATGTTCTGACTCTCCAGCAGCGACACCGTGGACAGGTGGATGCGTTCCTCGATCCGGGCCAGCCGACTGGAGAGGTTGCCAACGTCGATCCGAGGGCTGACGTCGCCCAAGCCCATACCGCCGGCCCGGGCCAGGAACGACATGGCGCCGCCGGTAGCGATCATGGCCTTGGACGGGATGCAGTCCCACAGATGAGCAGCCCCACCAATCACGTCCTTCTCGATGATCGTGACCTCGGCCCCGTAACGGGCCGCGTAGGTGGCCGCCGAGTTGCCTCCGGGTCCACCACCGATCACCACGAAGCGAAGCGGTCGCATGACCGGCAAGGCTAACGACCGTTTCACGTGGGAAACATCACGACATCAGACCGACGCCGAGGCATCCTCGAAACTCGTCGAAGGTTCATCAGCCCAGAACCGAGTCATGAACTCACCACGAAGTTCGTCGTATTTCTCCCGGCCCTCGGGCGTGTCCTGTTCTGCAAGGTTGATCTCAGGCCAACGCTCCTCTTCAAAACGGACGTACATGTTGAACGTCTTGACCAATGAGAGCACCTGAGTCCTCGGGAACTGAGGCATATCAAGAGGCGTTCCATCCGTGACCATCGACCGCACAATGTCGCCGTCCTCGAGGAATCCCAGTCGTTCGCATTCCTCGCGGAGCGGTGTCCCATGGAACGGGGTGAACGCATAGGCATTTCGGTCGTTGCACTCGAACCGCCTGTTCAAACGAACGGTGTCGAACGCGAGTTCCCTGGTCTCATGGGGGAAACCAAGGATGTTGTTGACGCTAAAGGGAATCCCAACCTCATTCACGATGGCAAAGTTGTCAACGATCGATTCATTGGTCATACGCCGCTTCAGCCACTTGGTCCGGAAATCTTCGTTCCCATGCTCCAACCCGAAGGAGATTCGAGCGCACCCAATCTCCTTCATGCGGATAAGTCGGTCATATTCGACGGTTTCCACACGTGTCTGACACCAAAACGGCAGGCCGATTTCCTCGTACATCTCGGCGAAAGTCTCAAATTCACCTGGCTTCCACGAAAAAAATGTGTCAGCCCAAAAGTAGAGATACTCGGCTCCCATCTCCTCCTTGTAGAAGGTCAACTCACGGAACATCTTCTCGAATGTCTTTCGGCGAAGGTAATTCTCGCCGATCTCGTTGCGATACATCGCCATCTGACTAGGCGAGTTGCAGAACGCGCACTTGTAAGGACAACCCCGGTGGGTCTCCACGGGAAACATCCGCCAGACCCGGCCGCCCATAGGTCGGTAGAACCGAGCCTCCTCGAAGTGGCCCAAATCAATGAGTGGGTTCGCATTCATGTCGACCATCTCGATCTGATTGCTCCGGATCGATCCGTCGGCCTTCAACGTCCAGAGGTTGGGGATATCGGAGTAGTCCTCGCCTCGGCCGACCCGGTCGGCGAGCAGGCGAAGCGCATCCTCCCCCTCGCCCTTGCAGACGATGTCGACCTCGTCGTGTCCCAGGACGAGTTCGGGAGCAAAAGTCGGGAATACGCCACCGGCGATGGTCAGAATCTGCTTCGTGTGGCGGATGTGTCGGAGTAGGCGAAGGCCAAGGTGCCACATGTCCTCGGTGCAGGACAAAGCCAGGATGTCGGGCTCGTACTCGTCGACCATCTGAGCGAAGTCGTCGAAAACGTTTGTCGTCTTCAGCGTCAACTCAATCGGCATGTCGTACGGCCGGGCCATGAGTTGGTCACTCTTCTTGCCGTCGGAGTCCTCGAGTTCACCCTCGTCGTCATCGACCGACGCGTAATAGGTGGTGTCGAAGAGCTCCACCTCGTGCCCGCTCTCCAGCAGACATGCCGAGAGCAGCCCGATCGCCGGCGGCAACATATTCATCCCCCGGTAGTTCGGGTAGACGAGGAGAACCTTGACCCGCTCGTCGGGGCCAGCGACCGGCCAACTTTGACTCACTGGCACCGCCGTGGCGTCCTCCGCAAGTGACCCACGACCAAGTGTCACCTTCACCGCTGAGTCGTTCACACTAACCACCGTTCTCACCAGCGAATCCGGCCGAGCCACCCTGGTCCACATACTCTCCGCCGACGGGCACGTTCTGACCATATCCGACAGACCAGATAGGCATAGTCGCCACCGTGAGGATCCGTTGGAGGACCGTCCTTAATCTGGCCAGTCTCATCCGGTCAGGGGATCTCCGCGCGATCATGCGTCGTGTCCGTCGGAGGATCAGTAAGGAGGGTGCGTGCTGTCTGCTATCAGGCTTGGCCTGATGACCACGTCCTGTTGTCCACCGCCGATCGCCACAAGCGGAGGGGCGCATGACCGGCAAAGCTAACGACCGTTGTGCGAGGGAGACACCCGACTCAGAATGACTATCCGACTGAACTTAGAGATTAGATCCACGGGGAATCCGGGAATCAGCTCGCTTGAGAGATCTTCGTCGGGAATTGGGTCATCGCGGGTCAACTGGTATTCGGGTGAAAGCAACTCCACCATTGCTTGCACATCATGGAACCTGCACTGGGTGACTCCATCAGAATAATACTGTGGTACGACTATAGAGTTGGTTCCTGGGCTCGTAGCGAGGAATCTGGTTAGAATAATCAATCTTGGATTGAAGCGCTTTACCGCAAATACGAAACTGCTAAGATCTTCACAGTATTGAAGAGTTGTGTTTGAAAGTATAATATCGACCTGCAAGTCATCTTTGGTATTGAACTCTGGTGCAGAACTCGTCGCGTAGAACTCGTCTCTAGGTCGGATCGACACACCTGTTTCATTAATATCCACAAAAGAATTGTCGAATGCTTCACCAGTATCATCATAAATACGATAGGACTTGATCCATCGGCGAGTCTTGCGGAGAGCGTAAAAGAGAGATCCATTACCGCCACCAAAATCAACTATATTAACTGGGTGACCAGAGGCAGCAATTATTGACGCAATTTCCGAAACGTAACCTCCGACAGGGAGATCGAGGTCTCGAGTGGCATGCCTTGCAGCGAACTTCCGTGACTCACTGGATCGCCAAGCAGGGGCGTTCCAGACGTCATTGTCGGGAATTTCAGCCGCCAAGGTTGGCAATCCGAAGGCGTAGTTACGACGCACCTGACCCCAGTAAATCCGGAGAACGAAATCCGGTAGAAGTCGAGCCACAGCGGACTTAATGCCTATCACGCTCCGGATGTTATACCGCTCATGAACCGCCCAGGTCTCATGGGGTAGAGCGAATCCAGCCCCATTCTCGACCACAGGCTCTGCGCCGACGGGCACGTTTTGGCCCTATCCGATAGACCGGATGGCTATCGTCGCCACCGTGAGGATCCGTTGGAGGACCGTCCGTAATCTGGCCCGTCTCATCCGGTCAGGGGATCTCCGCGCAATCATGCGCCGTGTTCGTCGGAGGATCACCGCAAGGAAGGTGCGTGCTGTCTGCTATCAGGCTTGGCGTGATGACCACGTCCTGTTGTCCACCGCCGAGACGGCCGCCGTTCAGAAAAACCTCGACACGACAAGTCGCGATAGTCGAGTCGCCTTCATCCTCACCGACACCACCAACGCGAGGTCCACCGTGTCCTCACTCATAAGTCAGCTTGACACCTCCTGGACCCTTCACTGCCAAGGCGCATCCCTGCTCAATGATGATCCCAGGATCATGAACTCTCCACCGCCCCATGATCCACAAACATGGATCATCACTCTTGAACCGGGTGATCTCGTCGAACCGACCGCGGTCGCAATGTTGCGACGGACGATTACCAACGAACACCGCATTGTGTACTCGGATTACGACCATCTCACTTCGACTGGTGACCGGGCGCACCCATTCTTTCGCTGCGGCCCCAACGTGGACCTCCTAGCAGGCCATGACTACCTGAGCACCTTCGCTGCGGTTAGAGCAGACCAGCGGACCTCCGGGGAATCCACCCGACAGCTCGCCCACCAACTACTCGCCGAGGAGCCATCGAGCGTCCATCACTTGCCCTACGTCCTCTTCAGCAAACGATCCGGTGCCCCTGCCTCCTCGCCAGACCCAGATCAGCCGACGTATGGGCTTCCCCACCCGTCGCCCCTCGTGTCGGTGTTAATTCCCACAAGGGACCGTGGCCGAATGCTTGAGCGGTGCCTCCGTGGGGTCTTCGAGAAAACCGACTACCCGAACATCCAGGTTGTCCTAGTCGATCACGAGTCGATGCAACGACGAGCACGACGGGTAATAGATCGGACGGGCGAACGCTCCGACTGCACTGTCATTCCCTTCCACGGCCCCTTCAATTACGCAGCCATGATGAACCATGCGGCTGAAGCGGCTACCGGTTCAATTCTCTGTCTACTCAACAACGACACCGAACCGCTGCATCGCAGTTGGCTCCGAGCGCTGATCGCCCAAGTCAGCCGGCCCGGCATCGGCGCTGTGGGGGCGCATCTTCTATTCCCCAACGGGACGATCCAACACGCTGGCATTAATCCTGGTCTGGGCGGACTAATGGGCCATGGCCACAAACATCTCGACGCAAACGACCCCGGGTACTTTGGACGCCTCCGCGTCACCCACACGGTCGCCGCAGTCACCGGAGCCTGTCTAGTAACGAGCCAGCACACTTGGACGATGGTCGGCGGCATGGACGAAGACAGGCTGGCCATCGCCTACAACGACGTGGACTACTGCCTGCGGCTTCGAAGCATCGGTCTCCGGGTTGTTGTAACACCTGAGGCGCGACTCGTCCACCATGAATCAGTTTCTCGCGGTTACGACGACGACCCCCGACGGCGAGCACGTCTAGAGGTGGAACTCGATGTCATGAAGGATCGCTGGGGACCTGAACTCACCTTCGATCCCGCCTACAACCCCAACCTCAATTTCAGTGAGACGGGATTCGGCATCGATCCCAACCCCCGGGTTCCACACCCTCGGTTACTACTCCGGGAATAACTGGCATTTCAGGCCCGGTCCTAAACTGATCGACCCGACCTGTCATCACTGGCCAGCACCTCTAGTTCTGGGGATCGGAACTCCTGACCGACCTGGCGTACAACCCAAATCGCAACCACAGCGGTACGGGGTTTGACCTGTCCGCCGAACCTCGAGTTACTTCGATTGCCTCATTGTGCTCGTATATTACTGACAGACCTGGGCAGTAGGCCGGTGTGCTCCTGATTGGACACGCCAAGTAGTCCTAGGTGAGTCGAGGGGGTGCTTTCATGGTGGCCCTAAGCGCTTCAACCGTCCGTTCGACCAAGTTGTGTGGCGACTGGCTATATCCGTCGCAGAATCGCCTTCTGGCAGTGGTCACCCTCTCACTTGACCACCAACTATCCACATCGTCCCAGACTTCTACCAGTTTGGCAGCAGCCGAGGTAGGCGAATCATGGAGAATTCCCACTTCAGCAAGGTCACCGAAGAGTGGGATTACAGTTTCTCGGAGTTCCCAGTGATTTGGGTTCCAGAACATAATAGTAGGAACGTCCATGGCTAAAGTTTCCAAATAGGTTGTAGCGTTGTAAGTCGAGATCAGGACGCGGGCCTGTGGTAGAAGGTCAATCAACGTCTTCGACTCTTGAGCATTGTCGAGTGCAATATTGGGGTACCTATCCTGCCATCTTTCAACCTGATCCCAACCGAAATCCGTTCCGTAGAGACGCACAAGGAGAGTTGACCTAAGGTAATCAGGAAGTGCCTCTACAAACTTGAATTGGTCCTCAAGCCAGCAAAGCCACTGGCTTGAAATTGGATGGCTATAGAGAAAATAGCTTTGGCGGGGAGTCGTGTAGCCGACAAGAACGGCTAGGTCTTTGTCTTTCTTTGCTGAAACCTCCCTAGAGGGCCTCCTGTCGATCAACTGGCCGACTGGTTTAACCCGTTCATCAACCGGGTCCTCCCACCCCCAAGAGAGATACATGTCACTAACTTTACGTTGGTGATCTTCAAAAAAGCCCTGCCGATAGGCTCCATAACCCCCACCATGCTGACCTACCACCAACCGAGTACCTAGTTCAACCTTAGAGGCAGTCCAGGCCTTGAATAGATCATCATTGAATTCTCCGCCACTAGAAAAGATTAACCGTGGATTCGTCGGAAACTGTGTCTCCTGGACAGCAACTTGGAGGCTGTTGTACCCACCTATATAGGCTCTCGGAATCTGTCGTGGAATCATCTCCTTCACTAGTTGTTCGAAGGGGTCCACTGGAGTCTCCGGCATTGTCCACCGGAGCTCAGAAGCTCCAAGTTCAATATGAGGATGTGGAACGAGGTGCCAAATCAGGGGAAGTTGGCGAAGTCGTAGATGTAATGCCACCTCATTTCGGAAGGAAAGGTAGGAACCCCGGATAACAATGTCATCCTCTCGGGTCAACCTAGCTAACAACCGTGATAGTAGTTCCCATATCCGCGTCTTGACCTTAATTACCGTTTCTCGCGTCTTGACCTTGATTGCCTTTTTGGAATGAATGGTCGTATTCACCGGTACTTTGATGCTGGGCTGGGGTAGTAGGCGCAACTCCACCTGTGTGAACCGCTCCAAGACAATTGTGTAGATGTGGTGGTTCCAGTCGTCCCGGACATAAAGGCCCTCAAAGTCTGAATACGTTCCGGGGACAAGATCTGGCTCTCTGAGGTTGAGGACGTATGTCCACGAGATGTCGTGCCTCTCTACCGCTTCCTCGACAGACAGCCAACGGTCACGCAACACTCCTACGAAGTTGCCAAGCCACGGGCCTACCAGGATTCTCCAGTAGCGGAGACTGTGATTGGTTCCGTGGAGTGCGTTAAGCGTTCGCGCTAGATCAGTCAGGAGTCTCTCGTGCAAATCTTTCAGGTACCGGAAGTCGTCGGAGAGTCGTTCCCGGTTGTCCCAGTGATAGTCAACGACCTCGGCGTCAAGTCCAGACCACCTCTCCCGTCTGGAAAACCGGCGACACCACTCTCCGAGGAACAGGACTGGTTCTCCTTCAGGCCAGGTTTCCTCAATTGCCGTTGTGATCAGAACTCTGCTCACTCAGCTCTCACAATCCTCCTGGTAACCAATGCTGACAGCGGCTGACAGCGGCTGACAGCGGCTGACAGCGGCTGACAGCATACGTACAGGATCAAACGGCGCCTTTCCCTCATGGGCACGCTCCAAGCACGCTAACGGGTTCCCAAGTTGACCACTTTACAACAAGAACTACTTAAAGGTCCCTAGCGACTCTCTGTTGAATTACCGAATGAAATCTAGTTACTAAGAATAGTTCAGGATCGACGATCCTCAAATGCAACTAGTCAGGCCTCGCTATCAGTGGACCCTACTGCTATTTACGAGGGCTTCTTTGCTGAGGCAAGAAGCATGATCTCTTTCGAGAACCTGACCCACTTACTACGTTGCTTCATTGCACGTGGCGCAGCAAGTCTCGTGAGTTCGGTCAAGGGCAATAGGACGCCCGGATATTTCCACACGACTGGAAGTTGACGAAATCGCTCTACTGATACGTCTGAAAATTGATGGATAAGGAGAATATCCCGGAGTGATTCAAGAGTAAAAGGAGTTCGATGTGTGTAATCGCAGTAGAACATCCGATAGTTGATGTGCCAATCCGGGGTCAAGGTGAGCGAGATACCGCCTGGACGCAAAACACGGAAAGTTTCACTTACCACAGTCTCCGGGTAATAGAAGTGCTCGATTACCGATTTTGAATAGACGACGTCGAAATACCCATCGCTATATGGAATTCCATCACGTTCAAGGTTCGAAATCCTGAATTCGGCCTCTGGACAGTAGTCGGCAGTGGCTGGAGACAGGTCAACCCCGTGCCCCACTAGGCCGCAGTCGATGAATCCCTTTATGAACTCTCCTCTTCCGCTACCAAGTTCCAGTATCCGCGATCCTGGAGGCAACGCATACCTATCGGTTAGGTACCGGGCCAGTTTTCCTGGATACGAAGTAAACGGATGGTCTCGTTCGTTGTAGGTCACCTCAACATAATCTCGAGTTTCTCCCAAACCGTCTTCACCTCCTCGGTACGTTTAAGCGCCGGTTCTTGAGCCCTGATGGGGCACACCCTGTGCTCCGCCGTCAGGAAACTGAAAGCATCTCGTCAGACTTTCTCGAGGATCGGCAACACCATCCACCCAGAAACAGGATCGGGCCTTCAGTCGGCCAAGTCTCCTCAAAGACTGTCGTTGCAAGATGTATAGCACCCGTTCCTCGACCGCCCCTACATCCTGGAGTAGAGATCGAGAATCCTCTCATTAGTGAGATGGTCCCGCCATCTCGGGCCCAGAGCGTTGGTCAAGGGTCGGTCCATTCGCAGCGTCATCTGCGCCATGCGATCCAGTGCCTCGTCGGTGAGGCCGAGACAACAACCTTCGGGAAGGTCGATTCCATGTCGCTCCAGCATCCGGCGAAAGGTTTCCACCCACTCGCCGTAGTACTCGTCGAGAACTTTAAAGGCCACACAGTTGGCGAACCCATGCCGGAAGCCCAGTTCCATGCTCAGCCCGTAAGAGAGCGCATGACAGATACCAACCTCGGAATTGACGATCGACACCCCCCCCATGAAGGAGGCCGTCATCAGTTCATCATCGGTTCCATCGTCCATGAAGACCTTCATGCAGAGATCCAGTCCCTGAATCGCGAAACTACGCGCCAGTTCATTAATCATCGACCCCTGAAGACTCTCGACACAGTGGATAAAGCAGTCCATTCCGGAATAAAACCGCTGATCCGCAGGAACTCCACAGATCAGACCGCTGTCGAGCACCAGAGCGTTGAACATGCTGTGGTCACTGTTAATTCCGAACTTCTGGTCCGGTCCCGTTAGCACTGCCGTTCGGCTTGCCTCGGCTCCCGAACCGGACAACGTCGGAACGCCGATCTTGAACACTCCCGGTTGTTGCACCAGATCCCAGCCCTGATACTCGCTCGAGGATCCAGGATTCGTGAGCATGACAGAGACTGCCTTTGCCACATCCATCGTGCTTCCGCCTCCAACCCCAACGATCGCCATGGGAAGTCCGTTAGAACTCGCGGCCACTCGATCGCGAATCTCATCAACCTGAACCGTCGAGGGCTCGTGATCGACAGCAGGGAACCACTCAGTCCTGTCTTCAACCCGAGTGGGTAACCGATCAATAATCGCCGTTGATTCGAGCGTAGAGTCAACGATGTAGAGGCACCAGCCGCCGGCCGCCGGTACCAGTTCACGAAGACGGCCCGTTGCCCCCGAGCCAAAGAGCAGTCTGGGAACCTGTCGGAATACCCGGGAATCGAACGTCACCGGTGAAACCTTCCTTGGGTCGCGGAGCGGCTCACAGGACCCCTTCAAGCAACTCGAGCGCCCGCCAGAACTCCTGACCCCCGTTCTTGTGGCCCTGCCAGATCTCCGGGATGAACGAAGCGCCAGGAGCCTCCTCTTTGAAGATTGCCCCCATGGTAGGGAAGTCGATCTCGCCATCACGAATCTGGAGGCCCTCTCCATCCACTCCTGACGCGTCTGCCACATGGAGATGGGATGCGAATGGAGCCACTGTCCGGAGGAACTCGCTGAATGACCACCGATGCTCGGTGCAGGCGAGCTTGGAATGTGACACATCGACACAGACCCTCATGCCATTCTCACGACAGAACCGAGCGATCTCCCACGGATCCATAAATACGTTCTGATAACGCTGGCCGCCAAAGTGCCAAGGAAAGGGTGGCATCGTCTGGGGAAGCACCTCGACACCCGTCAAATCCAGCCGACTGAAAGCATCCAGCGCCAACTCATAGCGATCTAGCCGATCCTTAACGGCCAGCGGCGCATCTTGGGTGAATCCGCCAACATTCACGACGATCCTCGGTACTTCAGCTCTGGCGAACCATCCGGCGAGTCGCCGAGTCAGGTCCACCACCCGATCCAGATGGGCAATCGATACCTCGCGGTATGCCGGATCCACCGAGCAGAGGTCGAGGACATGGTCGGCCTCAAAAAGTTCGGGAGCGTGCACCACAAGATCCAGATCGAGCACCTCGTTAAAGTAAGAAGCCTCATCCACCTCAAGATCCTTGTAACTCAGGTGAAACTCCAGAAGGTCGACATTTGAACTCGACCTGAAGACCTCCAGATCGTGGTATCGGACAGGTAGGCCGAAGGGGCGACTGAAGTCGTAGTCCCTCGGCTCCACGCCCTTGACCCCGAGGTCCGACGGGTAGAGCACCCCTCCCGCTGAAATTTTCCTCTCGGCGATCACTCCAACTATCTCACCGATCCGACTGGGCGAGAGCCCCCGCCCAGGACTTCGCGCCTCAAGAAACTGTTCTTCGATCACGTCACCCGGGACGAGATCAATAGTCACCGTCAGGCTCTTTCCCAGTGACTCTCGGTTCATCATCTCCCCCTGGCTGAGACGCCGCGGCCGGGAGTCGCCGAGCGACGCTTCAACTTCCCTGATCCCGGTCACCATCGAAGTGAGCTCGGACGGAAGCAGACTGACCCGATGATCGTTACCTTCCATCTCCTTATCCAGAGTGACGTGCTTCTCAACAATGTCTGCGCCGAGGGCAACTGCGGCGATTGACGTGGAGATTCCCCGATCATGGCTGGAATACCCGACCGGACAGTCGCCGAGAGCGCGAAGTGTCTCCATGTAACGGAGATTCACATCCTTGAATGGGGCCGGATAGGTTGAATTGCAATGGAGTAGGGCGATTTGAGCACTGGCATCGCGAAGAATCCCAACCGACTGTCGGATCTCCTCATCGGAACTCATTCCAGTGGAGCAGATCATGGGGAGACCAGTCGCTGCGACCTCTAGGAGAAATCCAATGTTAGGGAAGTCAGCCGAAGCCGTCTTTACTGCTGAGACCCCGTAGTCGACGAGGAAATGGAGACTGTTCGTATCCCACGGTGTCACCAGTGGGATGGCGCCCACCTCACGGACCCGGTCCAGAGCCTTCACCATCTCCTCGTTTGAAAGTTGGTACCGATTCAACAGGTCCAACGTGTATTGCGACCCGAGATCCTCCTGATGATCATCGGCATCACCCGCATTCACATAGAGAGTGGAGAGGTCCCGAACTTGGAACTTGATGCAGTCGACCCCCGCTGAAACGCACTCATCAATTAGTCGAAAGGCGGTATCGAGATCACCGTTGTGGTTGTTCCCTATCTCAGCAATCACAAAGCAAGGGCTCGAGTGGCCTATTCGACGTCCTCCAATAGCGAAATGTGAACCCTGCTGCCAAGCAAGGGCGACGCACCGTCCCCCATCGTCGACCAGCGGTACGACACGGACACCGGGACCGAACAACCCCTCAACGACCGACGCTTCAGCCCCTATAGGAGCCGTGATCGCAGCCCGATTGACAATCGTTCCCACTGGCAGATTCAGGTCCGGAACGACTGTTGTCAGCATCCATCGCCGAATGTCTCCATCCGTCAGGAGGCCAACCAGGACTCCTCCACTATCGACACAAACGACCATCCCCTCATCGTTCTCATCGATTTTCGTCAGCACATGGCGCACTGACTCCTCATCGAGAACCAGATAGCGCGTGAAGTCACGATCGATGATCAACGAGTCTCCTCGACCACCTCGAGAAGAAGCCCCTCCGGTCCCCGACAGTAAGTAACGCGGACATTGCCATCGGGAGAGGGTTGAGGGGGCGCCACCAACGACCCGCCGAACGCCTCCACCCTGGCGCAGACGGCGTCGATGTCATCCACGGTCAACGCTATGTGGGTCAGGCCAGTTGAACTCGCACCGCCACCCCAAGCCGCCACATCAGGGTGCGAGTGGAACTGGAGAAGTTCAACCATGCTCTCATCGGGTGCCTTGAGTTTTGCCGTCGTCACGCGGACGTCTTCCAGCCCCATCATGGCGTCAATGTGAGGGCCCGCCTCATCCATGCGAACCTTGATCTCGAAACCAAGCACCTCAGTCCAGAACCGAAGCGCCTCCTCGAGATCCACTACGACAATGCCCGTGTGCCGGATCCGAGCCCTCATGCTTCCTCCTCCATGATCTCGCGGATCGACTCGCCAAGCACTTCCACGGCTTCCAAAATCGCCTCATCTTCAATGGTTAGCGGCGGTCCGAGCTTGATCGATTCCCGCCCGGTGTGTACGACCAACAATCCCTTGTCCATACACCGCTCAGCAACCCGCGAAGCGAACGGTCCGTCGGCAAGACCCGTACGTGGATCCCGCATCAGTACCGCTGCAACAAGCCCACGGCCCAGAACCATTGATACCCGTCCGGGATGGGCTTCTCGAACCTCGGCAAGCGCGGCGTGGAAAATTTCTCCCTTTCGGGCGCTCTCAGCGCTCAGATCCCTGGCCACCAACTCGTCGAGAACAGCCAACGACCCTGCACACGCGAGAGGGTTGGCCGAATGAGTACTACTCATACTGCCCACCGGTGCTATGTCCAGGATGTCTGATCGTCCAAGGACTCCAGAGAGCGGGAGACCACCGCTCATTCCCTTGCCACAACAGATCAGATCGGGAGTGACGCCGTAGTGCTGGAATCCGAAGTCACGGCCCGTTCGGCCGAATCCAGCCTGCATCTCGTCAAACGCAAGCACGACACCAGCCTCCAGGCAGAACGCCTCAACCGCCTGCACATATTCATCCGGATAGAAGACCGCTCCCCACCCCTGGAACGTCTCAAGCATCATGCCGCAAATGTCGGTCATGGGGTCTATCCCCCGCAGAGACAGATCCCGAAGCCCTTCTTCGAAAAACGCTGCCGGATCACAGCCCTCAAGGTCCCATGGGTAGGGGAAGGGCACATGGTGGATGTCGGGGTCCATGTGCCCGATCCACTCCCTCCCCCCAGGGCTCCCACTCATCATCTGCGAACCCGTTGTTCGACCATGAAAGTTGCCCTCGATGCACAACACCCCGAGGCGCCTCTTGCCCGACCTGGCGCCATACAACCGCATCATCTTGAACGCTGCCTCAGTGGCCTCCGAACCAGAGGACACCAGATAGGACTTCTCAAACGGCGGTCCCGCCCATGCCACCAAACGCTCTTGGTAGGTGGCCCTGATTTCATTCGCGTAGGCATAACAACTCACCAGTGGCCGGTCGACGGCCGCACGAATCGCCTCCAAGACACGCGGATTCGAGTGGCCGACATTTGCCAGAAAGATTGCAGAAGTGCAATCGATCCAACGATTGCCCGCTACATCGAACACGGTGGCGTTCTCAGCCCGGTCCCAAACCACGGGCAGTTGGCCCTGCATGGAGCGAGCCTCGCACTTCTCCAGACGCTCCAATACCTCCTGTGTCCCCGGAACCGGTATCGCTGTCCTAATGGTCCGGAATCTCGTCTCGATGGTCTCAACCGTCCTCGGTTCTCGATCAAACATCATTCAAGTCTTCCCGTTGCCAAGGTCCCCAGAGACCATCCCCCTTCACCCGAAGAGTCCCTCTACGAGATCAACCCGGCGACTGGCCAGATACTCCAGATATTCCAGATCTGCGGGACAATCGACCTCCGGGGTCGGTTCTGTGAGATGGGCGATCACCCGCTCTCCGTGGAGCATCTCCGACGAACGGATACTGGCGACCCGAAGAACATCCACGTACCCATTTCCCACATAGGTGACAGGGAAATTCTGCCTCGGGGCATTCGTCGCCTCCACAGAACCAGACGGAGAACCAACCGCCCGAAGTCGACCATCAACTACCTCGAAGGTCTTATACGAGGACTCCGCCATCTCATGGACGGACCGTAACGACGTGGCGTCATCAGCCAATCGAAAAGACCGGATGGCGGCATCCACGACGGCCGGGCTTCTCAAGGGAGTCGTCGGCCTGAGATGGACCACATACTCCGGTTCCTCACCCCGATCGGCCAGCCAGTCCAACGCATGCAAGACAAAACCAGTGTCCGGCGACTTATCCTCGGCCAGCGCGGACGGCCGGAGAAACGGGACCTCAGCACCGTAACTACTACCGATCTCGGCGTAGTACTCCGAATCGGTCGACAAAAGCACCCTGTCGATCAACTCGCACTTCTGAGCGCATGCCACCGACCATGACAACAACGGATGACCTGCGAGTGGCCGGATGTTCTTGTCTGGAACACCCTTCGAACCAGATCGGGCACCAACGAGGGCAAGGATGGGTGCCGTCATCGATACCCAGCAATCGCCTCATACACGGGCAGCAGTTGAATCTGGTCGGCAGGAAGGCACGCATACGACCGATCTCCATCGAGGAACGCCCGAGTTTGCTCCATCAATCCAGGCTTGAACTGTCTGTCCCTATAGTCATCGATGTCCACGATCACCTCGACCAGCGACCCGCTATTGCGATCCTGCGCATGTGCCTAGCGGAGCCTGTCATCCCACCAAGCCGATGGTCGACACGGCCAATAACCATTCCAAGAGGACCAACTCGGATTACCGGTCACTTCAGTCCTCTCCGACAACTAGCGATTGGCTAAAGGTCGGGCTCGTTTCGATCAACTGTTGAAACGTGCCTAACGCTCGGATCCCTCCATCGCCGATCTCTAGGATCAAGTCACAGTCAGAGATCGTGGCCAGGCGGTGAGTCACCTGAACGACCGTGATACCGCCCAGACTTCGGATTCCAGAGATCACCCTGCTCTCAGTAACCACATCTAACGCACTAGTTGCCTCGTCGAGAATCAAAACACTCGATTGCCGGTAAAGGGCGCGGGCGATCCCGATGCGCTGTTGTTGTCCACCCGATAGACGCACACCACCAGCACCAATCACCTCGTCCAAACCCCCAGGCCGAGAGGCAACCAGATCCTCAAGCTGTGCTATTTGTAGAGCAGCCTCTAACCGCTCTTCGTCAACCACACGGCTTTCGAGACCGAATGTGATATTCGCCCGAATCGTGTCATCGGCAAGGTACACATGCTGCGGAACATGCGATACCGAACGCATCCAGCGGAGTCGATCGCGGCCAACCAGTGGAACACCATCAACCAAGAGTTCTCCCGTTGTGGGTTCCAGCAGGCCCATCAGTAGGTCAAGTAGCGTGCTCTTCCCCTCCCCCGTAGGTCCGACCACCCCAACCCGTTGACCCTTGGTGATGACGAAGTCAAGTTCTCGCAAGACGTCCGTGACGCCAACCTGATATCGGAAGCCAACCTCGCTTGCACAGATGTCAGTCTCGAAGGGCAGCGGATCGAGATCCTCAGCCTCCTCCCGGACCTGTTCTTCGAGCAGTTGAACCGCTTCTGATATGACCGCCTGACCGCCCTCCATTGTCGTCCATGCACCGAAGGTCTGCTGTAGGGCCGCCAGAACTCGTATACCTCCCAACGCGATGACTCCAAGGGTCGGCAACACATCCACAAGGCTCCCATCACCCCGATTAAACCAGAGGGTAACTATGGCTATAGCCACTAGACCCACTGGCTCAAGTACGAATCTGGGCCCGGAACTAATGATCGCATTTGTCCCAGCAACACGCGTAAATCTGTAATTTAAACGTCGGTATTGCTCGACAAAGAATGGTTGGCTTCCATCCAACAACACTTCTTTGATCCCACCAAGGGTGTCTTGAACTGCGCGGAACTGTCCGGTCTTGGCAGACGCCAGTATCTCGCTGTTCTGGTGGAGTCGGCGACGGGTCAATAACCAAACCCCTCCATATCCCAAGACCACACTCACCATCACGATTGCCGTTCCCGAGACACTGGCCACTAGGAGTGCCCCAGCAATCATCACGACCGTCAGGATCGAACCACAGAGCGTTAGGGCAGGACGGACGATCGCTACTGCGAGCAGGTCCACCTTCACAAGAATGGTGCTCGTAGCCTCACCTGTCCGTCGATGGATTTGAACCGCATAGGGCTGGTACAAGACGTTGCGGAAAGCCCGGACGCTTAGATCATTGCCAATCGCCTGGGAGAGGCGGGTAGTGATCCATAAACTGGCAATCCGGGCGACGCCCGTGACCAATACCACGATGACAAAGAGCGTCGTAATAAGAGTCACCAACTGCTTCGAACCCTCGATGTCAAGGAAATCCGCAACAGCCTCTAGGCCGGGCTGAGTCGCCGCTGAGTCTGGATCTGCTAGGACACCAACAAACGGAATCAACACTCCGAGACTCAGTACTTCGAGCGCCGACGTCACTATCTGGAGCGAGACGAGGCCAAGCGATTGAAAACGCCGGTGACGGTCAAGCAGGACCCAAACAGCTCTTACTTGACGAAAGACCCCAGACTGCACCTGGTTCTCCTGGCCGTTCATCGAAATCCAACAAACTGCTCGACGACCGTCTCTACATGCGACAGGTCATTGCTTAGTCCAGACCTGGTTTCATTATCGAGGACGAGACGTGTGGTCACGAGGGCATCCTCAACCAAATCTCCCTCCAACGCAGAACCACCATCACTCTTTCGCAATATTCTCCTCAACCGAAGAACGGAATCTCTTGCGACAGGCGGGATTTCGTCCACCACCCCGAGCAAGGGTTGACGAAGCAGGTACTCGGACCGGCCAAACGAAGGAATCGCCACCGTCAACTCCCCCAACCCGATGGCCCAGGAACGGTAGGCCCGTCTGCGAGACCGGCCAGGCGCCACCTCTCGAGCCGTCGACGGGGTCTCATCCCTTGTCCCCTGTAGCCACACCCTCGAGAAAATCGACCATCAATCCAGCTTCGGTCGCCCAGTCGTACCGCTCGGCAACAGCGCGCCGCCCATTATCCGAACATTGCTGTCGAAACGCTGGATCGGAGAGTGTCTCAACCGCGTCTGCCACCGCTTCGGGGTCATCAAATGGGACAACGATCCCTGCGCCGGTCTCCTCCACCAGGCGGCAGGCCTCTGGTAGGGGGGTCGTGATGACGGGGACGCCATTGGCCATGTATTCCAAGATCTTGGTGGGCATCGAATGCCGGTAGTTCGGCAGATCCCGAAGCAGCGAGAGACCAGCCATGGCCCCCTGAATCGACTGGAGAGCAGCAGGACCGGCCGTGAAACCGTGGGACACGACGGTCCCTTCACTCTCATATTCGGCGAGTAGTGCCTGAGCGGAGGAATCCACCGGCCCATAAAGGTCAAGCGTCCTGCCGTTCCCGACGAGCCGATTAGCCGCGAGCATGGTCTCTAGTCCCCGACCCAGAGATACCCGGCCCACATAGACGAGACGACTGTCGCCCGAACTCTTGACCTTGTCCGGCAAGACTGGCCTATTCCGAATGACGACCCCGCTTGGGTATCGTCCCAAGTAAGAGTCCTCCGCCAACATCAGTTCGAATCGCTTTGTCGCCCGCTCTTCAAGCATGGCAGCGAGTATCCGCCCGACTGGTCGAAATAGCCGTGGGATCCAATCCTTGTCCTCCACCTGCGCCCGAAGGTCTTCATGGATATCGAACACTTTTGGGCAAGAGATTGAGCGACTAAGCAGAGTCAACTCCGGGTCATGGACAACGGCCACCTGGGCTTCAATCGTCTCCTCGGCCAGTGCGGTCGATGCCGCATGCAGGGAAGAAAGTCGTCGCCACCCTCTAGATCGGGGTAACTCGCGACAACTCAATCCGTCTCGAAAAGGGGCCCCACCACGATCGAATGGTGCCAGATACGTGACCTCATGCCCCGCAGACAAAAGTGCTTCTATCTGCCGATGGAAAATACGAGCATCGCTCGGATGATGAACGACAGTTGCGACGACGACTCTCATCCCATCTCAGAGTCGATCGACGTGTGGACCCGTTAGTGACCCTGACGTATCCAGAATATGCTCGACGCTCTCCAACGCCCCGCTCTCCAATATGACCCGGTGTGGCTGAAGCAAGATAACTAGGTCGACATCTGAAAGCTCGTGGCATGAATCCTCTATTTTCGTGATCTCAAGGCCATCAACCTCAAAAGACTCAACATGTGGATCGAAATACAAGAGATCCGCCCCCAAAGAAAGTAGCTTTTGCGCCAAGGGTCTGGCCGGCGTCTCACGCTGATCACTAACGTCGGCCTTGTACGCCACTCCAACAAGAACAACTGTCGAACCGTTGACCGATCTACATCGGTTGTTCAATGAATCCTGAGCCCTCTTGGCGACATAGGCGGGCATCCGTTCGGAGACTTCTTGGGCAAGTTCCACGAGACGGAATCGGTACCCAAGAGACCTAACCATCCAAGACAGATAATTCGGATCAATTGGGATGCAGTGGCCTCCGACCCCGGGTCCCGGATAGAACGCCTGGAAACCAAAGGGCTTAGTGCCGGCAGCCTCAATTGACGACCAGAGGTCAATGCCCATCTCATGACAGAAAACCGAGAGTTCATTCATGAGTGCAATGTTCACATGCCGGTAAGTATTCTCTAGTAATTTGGCCAGCTCTGCCTCACGGAGTCCTGGGGTCGGAACGACCTCATCCACGAGAAGGCTATAGAACGTTGTGGCTGCACCTGTGCACTGAGGAGTAAGTCCACCGACCACTTTCGGAGTATTTCGAAGTCCATACTCCGAATTTCCGGGATCGATCCTCTCCGGCGAATACGCCAAAGCAAAGTCAACGCCTGCGGTCAGTCCACTCTCGCTCTCCACCAAAGGGCGAACAACGTCTCCAGTTGTTCCGGGATAGGTCGTCGACTCCAGAATGACCAGTGCACCTCTGCGCAGGTTTCGTCCTACCGTCCTCGACGCAGACAGCACCGCTCCCAGATCCGGGGTGCCCTCTTGTGAAAGTGGGGTCGGAACACAAATGACCACAACATCAGCATCCGTGAGTACCGAGGCATCCATGGTCGCGCTGAAGCCCTCATTAAGCATCATTGCCAGATCCGAATCCGATATGTCATCGATGTGTGATATTCCGCTGTTCAGGTCGTCAACCACGTTCTCAGCGACGTCTAACCCGGTTACTCGCAGGCCACTACGACAAGCCTCCTGAGCAACGGGCAATCCGACGTAACCCAGACCGATGACTGTCAACGAAATCTGCATCTCACTCCCATCTCAGACATGCCATTCATCTTCCAGACATGCCGTTCCGTCGTTGACACAGCGAGCAGGACCATGACGAGGTCCCCTCTCGATCGGTAGAGGCTACCAACGGTCAGACGGTTGCTTGGATCGCCAGCCAGGCATCAGGATGCTCCGGGTTGGCGATCACCGTTCTGGTGGTCTTCAGTCGCCTGTTGATCTGCCCAAATCTGGCGATTACGTAATCCTCCCAAGACTCGGCCCCCTCGAACAACTCCCTGGGTTGGAGGACCTCGACCACGACCCCGG
>Ga0208765_1000717_pt1 | contig 21508 bp, 13 predicted proteins | sample ETNtaG_2_FD_185783 | JGI IMG/M metagenome (GOLD analysis project Ga0208765, IMG submission 185783) | Marine microbial and viral communities from oxygen minimum zone, Eastern Pacific Ocean - ETNP201406SV203 (SPAdes) (version 2) | ecosystem: Environmental > Aquatic > Marine > Oceanic ...
GACTAAAATGAAACATAGAATATTATGGTTTTTGTTCCTCCTTTCGGGGACAATATTTTCCACCTGTAGCAAGCCCTCCCTACCGGTTGGGGAATTTCTTTTTATTACCACTGGTAACGTACAAGGATCCTTCTTTCCAATTAAAGCCCGGCTTGATTCGTTGGGCGGCCTGGCCAGAAGGGCAACTTTCTTAAAAGATCTTAGAACTGCAGGCGCTGAACCTATATTGCTAGACGCAGGAAATTTGTTTATAGCCCAGAATAAGTCTGTGGAGCTAATTAAATGTTATAATGAAATTGGCTATGATGCTCTAAATGTTGGAGCAGAGGACCTTGGGAATGCAACCAATATAAAAAATTTAGAACAATTAGCAGAATTTCCATTTTTGTCAGCTAATATAGTTTACAAACAGTCAGGTAAAGCGGTATTTAGCCCTTTCATCACTATTGAACGAGGCGGATTTAAAGTAGCTGTGATTGGTTTAACAAAAAACTTGTTAGAAAACAGTTCTGATAAATATGAACTTAAAGATCCAATACAAACCGGTAAAAATCTATTAGATAAGGTGGCCAGTTACTCAGATTATCAGGTGATATTATTTAATGGTTCATTTGATGATGCGGTTACTGCAAGGAATGAATTGTTAGAAGCGGATTTCATGTTTATCAGCGGACACAGGGGCGCTCCAAGAAAAACCAGACCACCTGAGAAAGGCCCTTCTTTATATAAGGTGGGGGAGTTTGGTCGGGCCCTTGTAACCATAAAAACACACGTAGCCCATATTGATTCATCCCTGAAAGAAATTAGCATGTTAATTGAAAGAGAAAAGTTTATAAAAGAAACACTGCATTTACTCCATCGAGGAGCAACGGTAGATATAGAAGAAATGTATGCGGGGAATTACATTATGACACAAAGAATTAACCAGATAAAAACAGAATTGCAGTTAGTTCAAACAGAGCTGGCTAGTGCGACAAATACTGTGGAATTCGATTATATACTTTTGTCTTCAAACATAGTGGATAATGAGAATATAAAAAGAATAATAAATGAAGCTGGTATAACGGTTAACTAGTAAATTATTGATTATATGAAATCAGACGGGCATTTCCATATAGTAGAAGAACGCATAGCTCTTCATTGCGTTCATATCTTTTTAACTGTGACGATGCTATCTCTTGGCGCTACTGATATTCAGGGACAGGCGGTATCTACAATATCACTGCAGGACAGAAGTAATGCGGCTGGAATTGACTTCGTACATTATGCCCCTCGTCCGCGGTGGTGTGAAATCGGACCTACTGTAGTTGGTTCAGCGACAAATGAAGGCTTAAGCCTGGTCTTTGAACAAGAAAATGAATACTGGAAATCAAACGGTAGATTAATGACCATGGATGAGTTCGCAAACGTTCATCTAATAAAAATGAATGGATCCGGTGGATCATGGCTGGACTACGATCGCGACGGTGACTGGGATCTTTATCTCGTTAATTGCCAAGGAGATGCCAGTATAACTAACGCTCTATTTGAAAATATTGGTAAAGGAAAATTTACCCGTGTTAATGATTCCGGCGCTGAAGATGATGGTGAGGGCATGGCTGTATCTTCCGCTGATTACAACAACGATGGTTATCCGGACTTGTTGGTTACAAATTATGGAGATTATAAACTATTCCAGAACAATGGTGACAAAACGTTTTCAAACGTAAGCGCTACCGCATTTCCTGAGGGAATCAAGGATTTGTGGTATGGTGGATCGGCGTGGGGAGATTATGATAATGATGGAGACTTAGATCTATATATCACTGGATATGTTGACTTCTCGAGAAGACCAAAATTCACAAGCTTGCGATTTCCAATGGATTTTGGGGGATTACCCAATACATTATTTAGAAACAATGGTGACGGAACATTCAGCAATGTAACAGCAAGTACTGGGGTGCTAGATGATGCCTCCCGAAAATCAATGCAGGTGCTATTTAATGATTTTAATGAAGATCGATTGCCAGACTTATTTGTTACCAACGACACAGATGCCAACGGTTTTTACCTCAATCGCGGGGACGGTACTTTCAAGCCCTTCTCCGGCCCCAGCGGTCTAAGCACCACAGATGGCAGCATGGGAGTCGCATTGGGGGATTTTAATAAAGATGGCCTAACAGATCTGGTATATACAAACTATGCTTCAGAAGTTAATACCCTAGCAACTCTCGTTGATAATAGAAGCAGCAATGACGGTCAGCTTAGAAATGCAGTGTTTGTCCATGATTTCGAATCACCATTATTACACAAGCTTACCTGGCCAAAAGTAAGTTGGGCTCCAGGTCTATTTGATCTAGACAATGATACTGATCTGGACCTTTTCTTTGCTAATGGCCATTTAAATTCAGTAAGTGGTGACAATCGACAGGCAAATCTTCTATTCGAAAATGATGGGCGTGGACGATTTACTGATATTTCAGAAAAATCTGGAGTCCTAGCAACGGGAAACCGTATCCATCGATCTGCAATTTTTGCTGATTATGATGATGATGGTAAGGTTGATATTTTCATAACTGTCAATGGACAACAGGTTGAAGATGGAAAAGGGAATAATATTTTCGACCCCAACCAAGGAAAAGGTATTTTATTTCACAATGAGACCAGAAGTAATAATAATTGGCTGAAAGTTCGGCTTGAGGGCACAAAGTCAAATCGTGACGGTTTCGGGGCTACCGTACAGCTTACCGCTGGGACAATAAATTATAAACAATCTCTGGTCTCCGGCCAAGGCTATTTTTCCTCCCATGCTAAAGAAATCTATTTTGGACTCGGTTCCCTTGAAATAATCGCTAAAATTGAAGTCTCTTGGCCTAGTGGTATAGATCAAACATTTGAAAATATACCTGTTAACCAGACTGTTTATATTGTAGAGGGTAAAACAATGCATCAGAATACCTCGCATCTTACTGTAAAGTAACGGCGTATTTTTCTTTATAAAGGCTAGTATTATTACTAGAACCAATTATGTGCACAATGACTAAAATAGTACTAATAATGATTTGTGCATATAACGTGACTTTGGCCCAGTCACAACAAGTAACCATGGAACTTACCATGGTGTTTGAAATTCCCTACATAGGTCCAATTAATCGAGTAGAAAAAATTACCTTTGGTCCCAATATGCGACACTCAATTGAAAACTCCAACGCTGAGCGTTTTTACGCACGCTTGTTCGTAAATGAGTCTAAAGGAAAAATTATTGATAAAAATAACCACAATTTTTGGAAGTATGACATTGAAGACAAGGAATACTGGGTAGTGCCTTTTGAAAAAGCGCTGTATAAACAAGATACTACAAAAATAAATAAGGAAGATTCCGGTAAAAAACGATCTTCGTGGTCAACTACTATTGGAGATGATGACAATCCAGTTGAAGACGTTTCCCGCATTGAGAATTATGATGTTATTCTATTAGGTAAACAAAGTAAAAAATGGGTTACCACAGTTACCAGCGCCAACGGAAGTCGCCTGGTATTGGAAGAATGGTCTGTACCGGAACTGCCACAATTACGACTTGCAGATTCATTGAACCGAGCGCTAGAGTTGGAACTGGGAAAACCTGACAGCGTTATTACGCCTTTCGGAAGGGGATTTTCAAACATGATACTAACAATAGAAAATATCCCTCATGAACTAGAACCAATTCCAGGGGAAATTATTAAAGCCACCATAAAAAACTATGATGATGATGATGAGCCTAGTTTCAGCATGAAGTTAGAAATCACTAAGCTAATCAGCGAAGCGTTTGAGAGGAGATATTTTCTTGTACCAGGTAATTATAAGAAAATAACGAAATAACATTGGTCGTTGAGCTACATAGTATTTATAGATTAGACCATTATTGTTAAATGAATAAATGGATCTATACGGTCCTGCTTGTTGGATTATTGGCCATATCCACCTCCCCAGTAATCGCTAGGCTTTTACCGCTGGTTCCTGCAGCTGTTATTTCGTTTTGGCGTATGGCCGCCGCCAGCACCATGTTATGGTGTTACAGTTCCATTCGTCCTCAAGAATCTCTTGCACCAAAAAATATCCGACTTGTTCTTGCCGCTGGTTTTCTGTTGGCAATGCACTTTATTTTCTGGTTCGGCGCTTTGAAACTAACTTCGATTGCCAATACTACTATTCTAGGTATAGTGGCACCAGCCTTTACGTTGCTATTCGAACGGCTGTGGTACAACCATAAGCTTAGCGGGATCACCATCACAGCACTTTTGATCATTTTGGTTGGAGTTATTATTGTGCAAGGCGATGACTTGGGAAGTATGGATAGTGCAGGTTTGGGGAATATTATGGCAATACTATCCGCTGTTTTTTTGGGGTCTGTTTTCCTCATCGGGTCCAAAGTAAGAAAAACTACTTCGGTTATAACCTACACAAGAACGGTATATGCTGTATCAGCAATCGTGCTGCTGGTCAGTTCTCTTGTTTTGGATAATCCGCTTATGGGATATACTATAAACAATTACTTTTGGTTATTCATGCTGGGGCTTATTCCTACTCTCATAGGACACACAGCGTTCAGCTATTCTGTAAAATTTGTCTCGCCGACAGTTATAGCTGCCTTTCCATTGGGCGAACCAATTATTGCATCTTACTTAGCTTGGCTATTGTTTGCAGAAAGAGTTTCTTTTTACGTAGTAGGTGGTGGTCTAATTATTTTTATTGGACTGATTATATTAATAAAGAAACAGTCAGAATAATTTAGTCCTTGTAATATCCTATTTTCTGGTTGCCGGCGTAGTCCCCGTGGCGAGACTCGGGTAGTAAAGCAGCTATGTGACACATAATATCATTACCTATATCGCTAAGCATTTTTTCTCTTTTATTCCGGTCAGGCGGAAATTTCTCCGGCACTGAAAATGGTTTTCCAATCCTAACAGAGACTTTTGGTCTCACGCCGCGGAACCAATTATTCCAAATATCATCTAATCCAATAACGCCTACGGGTAATATTTTACAAGCCGATTTAATTGATAAATATGTTACCCCCTTTTTCGGTTTTCGAAGCGCAAAACCTGAAGTGGCCTCCGGAAAAATACCCAGGATATCCCCCCTGGTAAGAGCCTGTAAAGCTTTTTTAATTGTTGAAGGCGCTAGGTGTGTTCTGTTCGTGGGTATAAATCCATATAGTTTACCAGCTAAAACCACATACCATTCTATTTCTTGATCGCTAGCCGCAAGAAAACTAATCGGCTTACGAATACTATATGCTACCAGAGCTGGATCAAAAATATGGAAATGATTAATAGCAACAATGTACGGTCCTTCCTTGGGAATATATTGTCTTCCACAAACAACAGTCTTTACCAGAACACTGCTTAAGAACATATTTACATAGCTCGTCAAATAACGGAACCAGTTTGGCAGCAATTTATAGGAATCCAGTTTTGTACGTACTGACTTCATGGCCGTAGTTTTTCTATTATTTGGGAGTAAATAAAGAGAAAAGTGATCTACGCTCTCTTTATTTAGTTATCCCTAATTAAAATGGAAGATCGTCATCGTCTGCTGGCGGTGAGCTTCCGCCTTCATCAACGCTTCGGCGACCCAGCATTGTAAATGCATTACCCACTACTTCTGTTGAGTACCGTTTTACACCATCCTTATCTTCCCACGAGCGAGTCTGCAGGCGACCTTCAACGTATACCATTTGACCTTTTTTCACATATTCTGCAGCTGTTTCTGCCTGCTTACCAAATAACACACAACGGTGCCATTCTGTATGATCCTCCCAGTTGCCGTCACTATTACGACGGGATTCATTTGTGGCAATACTAAATGTGGTTACCGAGGTGCCGCCCGGAGTAACCCGGCCCTCAGGGTCGCCGCCTAGATGACCTACTAATATTACTTTATTCACGCTACCCTTTTGCATGGTATGCTCCTTTTATTTTATCTATTTATTTTTCAAAGCACATCAAACCGCGGTTTCTTACGTGCGTATTATATTGTACGGATTGATTTAAACCTCTGTCAAGTTTTTTTCCTGATCTCGATTCCCAATAAGCACAATAGGGGCCGTAGGGCCCCTATAAATCTTCAAATATTTTATTTAACCAAGATTACTTTTCTGTTCTCTATATAATGCTGCCGATTATATTGCAAATTATCAGCCTCTAATAATATTATATACATTCCACTACTGACATCCTGACCATAATTATTTTTTCCATCCCAAGATAACGTATAAATACCAGCGTGTTTTTCACCCTCAAAAAGGCGATAAACATGAGCTCCCTTGGCGTTGAATATGTCTAGTTTAATATTTGCATCCATAGGTAATAAGTACCGAATTGACGCCGAACGATTAAATGGATTAGGATATACTGGATTTAGGGCAAACGCCTCTGGAATTAAACACATATTGCCGTATGTGGCCAGCAATTCATTGTCCATCCATTCCATTCTAGCCATTATCCAATCCCGTAGATATTCTACTTCTTCCTCATAGGTTTCACCAATGAAATTGTTAGGCCAAACGTATTCTCCCAGTGTCGGCCAACGTTCAAAGTTGCGATCAGCGGCTACGCCAATATGGTCTCGCAGAGAATCAATAACTGCATTAACAGTTGTATTTGACAGCAAAGATTGCCGGAGGTTGTGCCAGCGCTGTTGTACCGACCAACGGAAGCTCTCATCTGACCAAATTAAACACCACCAAAATGGTATTTGAAAATAATCCCCTGGACACACCAAATTAAAATCTATTGCCCAGCCAGTTCCTAGTCCACCATCACAATAATCCGCATTACCAAAACCAAGATTAAAATCCCAGATAGGGCCAGCGACAAGACGGTCATCATTACTGTCCTTATCTTTAAACAGATAGCTACTAAGCCGGTAACCATCAACATTTTTTGTAATTTCCTGCATAATAAAATAATCCACAAATGAATCCCAATTGATTATGCTTGCGTATCCAGCGGATGGGTCCGAAAAGTTTTCACTGATCATGACTTGTTCAAAATCGTCAATATAATTAATAATATATTCCTGCTGTTCAGGTACAATTTCATCTGGTTTGGGATAATGATACTGATAGTTAATTCCATTGTAATAATCTAATTGAGGCTCAGAATACCAGCCACCTACATTCTCGCCATCCCATTTATCAATTTTAACTATATAGCCGCCAGAAAGATCATCGCCACTGACATCATCAGGATTAAGTTTATCAATATCCACCCTATTGCCATCCCTCTTTACCTTTTCAAGCAAGACATAAACACCTCTATAATCTCCATTAATCACCAGCTCAAAATAATGTGAACGACTGGCATAGCGACCTGCGTCCCTAGCCATCTTGTAAATCAGCACATTGCGCATTAGTGATTTATCTGTATAGGGTGCATTAAAGATCCAATCGTTCTCCTCCGGCATGCCAAACAACGAAACATTATTATTTTCTCCCAAACTATCCCTAGTCTCAACGGCAAACTGTTTTTTTGGGAACCATAGGGTTGATGAACCCCGCAGTTCAATGCCAATGAAGCCATCATAGTGATTATACGGATCGGAAAGATAGTTCGTTTCGCCAGGGCCATTATCTATGATGCCCATATGTGCTGTTATTTTATTTTCGCCTGAGATGTCCTGACCGTTGGTGTTAACAACCACAATAGGCAAATGGGATACGGTAAATTCAGTGGGTACGTAAAACCAATCTGGTGTAGGACCATAATAAGAAACACCTGCGGTTAGCTCAAAAGATAAAAAGAATAGGCTAGACATATCAGACGATGTGAGATTAACGTTGTGTACCTCAACAGCAAATACATTTTCACCTACCTGCAATAACCCGTCAAGATCATTATTATCTAAAATAAATACATCAGGTATACCACCTTGATACATAACTGCTTCATGGTCGCCCTCTGTGGTTTGATCATAGGGAACTGTTGTTCCCGGGGTACCCATATTATATGATCTAGAAATCTCAACTCCATTAATATAGGCCACAAAACCATCATCATAATCTCCATGGATAGCCGCAGATACAATTTCATCTAATTCATCCACCTGAAATGATTTGCGAAAAAATACCGCTAATGTATTTGGAATTGTGGTGTTATCATCATCATCACCATAGCCAAAACCTCCCGGGCCGCTGGACCAGCTACTTTCATCGAAGTCCGGTTCATTCCAATTTGTGGGTGGCGCAGATGTTCCTTCAAAATAATACCAAGTATCTTCTGTATAAATTGCAGTTTCCCAGTGGGTTTGTGAAACTGCACCGGACAGCATAACACACTGAATTATTACTACCAAAAAAGGGGTATACTTTTTAAGTATCATATAGAAATAGCTTCGGATTGTTAGAATGGTACTTGAATATTATTTTATTGCCTTACTTGTCACAACGCCCGCAATTACTGCCAACAATACAGATGGCAACATAACGTCAAGTTTATCAAAGTAAATCCCAATGCCATCTATGGCAGGTATAATAAATTTAAATATAGGTACACATAGAAAACCGGTTATCATAGATGCAATCGCCCCGTTTTCTGTATATCCATTCCAAAATAAGGATAGGATAATCACCGGACAGAAGGTAGCAGCTATACCTGACCAGCCAAAAATAATAAACCAGAAAACAGTTCTATCTGGCGACAAAATAGATACAAGCAAAGCAACCACTAACGCTAAGAACGCTAGAATTAGGGTCACTTTCTTTGAAAGACCCATTAATGAATCTTCATCAATATCGGGGCGGACTATCTGTTGATAAAAATCTCTAGACACGGCACTGGATGCAACAACTAGCAATGAATCAACTGTAGACATAATTGCTGATAATACAGCGGCAATATATACCCCTATAATAAACATGGGCATAACCTCATTCAGGAGCATGGCCAAAACGTTTTCTCCGGCGATACCTAAAATCGCTTCTGGGTCCTGACCTGTCTTGGTTAAGATATATCTTCCTAAAATACCGATCATTACTGCACCTGTATCTGATAGCAGTGTATAAATAACAGCAACCCATTTACCTTTATCAATTTCATTTTCACTTTCAATGGCCATAAATCGGACATAAACCTGGGGGGACCCCATAAAACCTATTCCGATAGATACAAGACCAACAACGGTCACAAGGTTGAGCAAGCTGAAGCCGCCAGATCCCCAAATATTCAATAATGCCGGATCAAGCGCATACAGACCGCTAATTAAAGATGCATCGGATGATAAGCTGAAATAAGCGACAAGGGGTAATATCAGCAAGCCGACAAACATCAGGGCTCCCTGAAAAAAATCCGACCAAGCCACCGCCAAAAACCCTCCAGAAAAAATATAAAGCACGACGATCCCAAAACCCAAGATGATGCCCGTGTAATAATTAAAACCCAGGAAAGATTCGAATGTTTTTCCTGTTACATCAATTTGAGCGCTGACATATATAACTACAATAATTGATAGTGCGGCGGCGGCGATAATACGGATTGTATTTGTCGATGACCGAAAATGGCTAACTAGAAAATCTGGAATGGTAATAGAATTATATTCATCCGTCAGGCGTTTGAATTTCTTGGCCATAAACTGCCATGAAATAAAAACACCTAAAACCTCGCCTACCACTATCCAAAATGCGCTCACGCCAATGAGAGCACCCATCCCAGTCACGCCGATCAAAAGCCAGCCAGATTCGCCGGTTGATCGAGCCGACAAAGCAGCTATCCAGTAGCCCAACTTTTTACCGCCTACATAATAATCACTAATATTGGTAATTCTTTTGGACGCAAAGAATCCGATTCCTAACAGGATCGAAAAATAAACAGCTAAAATAATTAGTTTAGGGTCAATCATTTATTCGTCTACTACTGCATCAATTATTTTGTTCATCGCCATCCATGAGTCTAGCGCAGGCTTTTCGTAAATATTCCATCCGGTAAATACTGCCACTATATCCAGTTCCGGCAGTACAATCATGCGTTGCCCGCCCAGGCCTGAAGCAAGCAGCGCGGTATGGTCTTTACCATAAGACATTAGCCACCACTGAAAACCATATTTAAAATTTGGCCAAATTGTATCCACAGGCTTTGCTTGTGTATTTTCCACCCAATACTCTGGCAGGAGCTGGTTGCTATCCCACTTACCATTATGGAGATACAAGTAACCGAATTTTGCAAGATCTCTGGAGCTTAAATATAGACCCCCTTCAGCATCGGTAAGTCCAGTGGGTGTGTGCTTCCAATAGTAATCTTTTATCCCCAGGATCTCAAACAAGTTTGTTTTAACATAATCAGCCAAATCTTGCCCCGTAGTTTTATTGATCAAATATGAAAGCAACATCGTGGCGCCGCTATTATATTCATATTTCTCACCTGGCTCAAATGCCATAGGCTGATCAATTACATATTGGATCCAATCCTGGCTTTCTTCCATTTGAACACAATTGCTTGTGGGGTCTGTGTACGGCATAGAAGATTCATCCCACTGAATACCAGTAGTCATCGTCAATACATCTCTGATCGTCATGGCCTTTCTTCTCGGGTCCGGCGTAGAAGATTCATATTCATCAAAATAATCCATGATTTTTTGATCTAGACCTGGTATCGAACCGTTCTTTATCGCGATACCTACAGCAGTAGCTGTAAAACTCTTGCTCACAGACTGCATGGTGTGCAAACGGGTGTTGTTATAATAAGGGTGCCACAGGGGGTCATAGTAATTGTATTTACCCTGTTTAGTGCCTGTGGTTTTGAATAGAGAGTCATAATCATTCGTGTATTCTTTTTCAAAAACAATCATGCCGTTCCTGATAACAAGCATACCATCGATATAGCCCAGATCGCCGCTTTCCAACTGTGTACTAAATACATATAATGAATCATAATTCACGCCTTGAGATGTGGCCGTGGCTATTTCCCAACCAGCAGTTGGCCATTTTGTAGATGATTCATGGTTAGAACAATGAATTATAAATAGATAAAAAAATATAAATAATATTTTTATTGTGGTTTGAAGTTTGTTCATGACCAATAAAGTCTAGTGCAATAATTTTTCATTTTGTGTAAACCATTTTTTTTGTCGTTATTTCAGAATCTGTAGTGAGCTGGTAAAAATAAATACCACTTTGTACCTGTAATCCTTTGTTGTTTATACCTGTCCATAAAACATTGTGCTTTCCAGCTCTTTGGTAGCCGTTTAACACAGTATAGACCTCTTTTCCTAATACATCATAAATCGCCAAATGGATATTCCCGCTCTTTTGTAGATCATAATGAAATTGGGTTTGAGGATTAAATGGATTCGGATAGTTCTGTCCCAAAGAAAAATATTCAGGCACAGAATAGAAACTATTATCATTGGATAATTGATTTGTATTAGTACTTCCGGGGGTGGGGTTCATTTGTTGCCAGGCGTCCGAGCCATCGGGATATCTTCCATACGATACATCCTCATCCTGCGCATCAAATGATACGCTAAATACCACCGTACCGCTACTGTCTTCTCCATAAATGGTCTCTCCATCACTGCTTAACTTGGAATCAATCTCTGGAAACCCATTGGTCTCCCCCGTATACCATAAAATAAAAAATCCACCGGGTGGTATCATTGTATCCGGTGCTGTTGTAGCTACAATTCCTTCCGAATCAGAAAATCCCCAGCCTTCTATATTTACTGGTGCAGTTCCATAATTATATAATTCCACAAAGTCCTCTTCTGACCCAAATATTTCCGAGCCACAACAGGTCTCACTAGATGCCAAAAATTCGTTGACTACTATGGTAGCTGCTAGGTCTGAAGAGCCATCGTGTTCTAAAAAATAAATATGCGGTTTATCCGATCCAAGGCCTGCAGAAGTAAACACTATATCGCCTTGATTATCGTTATCAATGTCCCCGGAAAATAGTTTTGCTACTCGAACCTTTCCCTGGTCTGTGCCGCTTGTGAAATCATCAGTTGTATCGTCCAAAAATATTATGTGCTCTACAAAACTTGAGTCTGATAATGGATTATCGCCAACATATTCCCAATCGTATACTGCTTCATTATAATGACCTGCTAAATATAGGTTGGGGTTCCCATCCATATCTGCGTCCCCTGTGATTATTTGTCTTAATCCGCCTTGATAGTGATTAAAATAATGAAAGTTTGAAAAAGTAATGTTGCTTACATCAGAGCTGCCTTCAATACCATAAAAATATCCTGGTGTTAATAGTTCACCTGTTAGCGTATTTGTTCCAGAAGTAACAGCATACAACTCATTCGTATTATCATTATCAAAGTTTGCCATGATTATACTTTGGTTTGCCCGCTCACTTACTTCATTACTAACATAGAAATCTGTTTGATATGCATATAGGTCTTCCGAACCAATGTTTTCATAAATAATCAAGCGATAATACTCATACGCTACCGTATAAATTTCCATCAAACCATCTTGATCTAAATCATTCACATAAATATTATACCCGCTCCAGTTTGTAGTTATTGGGTCTGTATATTCGATATGCCATGATGGGGAATCCAAATCGCTGTTTTCCAATTCAAATATCATAAAATGACTACTACCTGTAGTTCCCCATGGCCCATTCATTATTGATACTATAATTTCCTGGTTTGCGTCTCCATCCAATTCTGCTGCAAGAACCTGTCCTGCTTCCCAAACGCTATCCAGGCCCATGTCCCATGTTGTTGTTGGCATATAGGGAAACAAAAGAGAATCAACGTTCCATTCAAAAATCTGCAATCCATGACCACCCGAGACCCCCGGCTCTGTATCTGCTAAAACGATAATCTCTGGTATGCTATCTCCATCAACATCTCCAACGGTTACACTAGAATAATTATCAAAAGAACAGCTTAGGTCTCCAAAATAATAATACCACTGCAAAGACATGGAATCGTCTTCTGTTGCTTCAAAATGATATACACCATTACAAAGGCTTCCTGTATAACTACTTGTTATAATAAAATCACCAAATCCATCACTATCAAAATCATAGGGACCAACCATACTCCAGGGTGGCCCATCTGGATGTAGGCCTCCGCTGCCCCATGGCAGGTCAGTCCATTTTACAGAAAAAGAACTATCTATTTCTGCGCCGATTATGAGTGAAAAACATAAAAAACATATCATCTTTCGAATATGTATAGTCATTGTGTCCATCCTCTATAATATTAAGAAAATATCGTGTTTAAACTATTCTTGCTATTAATTTACATTATCTAAGCAATTAATCATGAATGTAGTTCGATATCGGTTCCTATTTTTTCTAACGATAGCAATTAAAATAATTGTAGCACAGGATCCTTTTCTTGAATTCATACCATATGCAACACCAGAATTTCAGCAATATTCTATAAGACACCATACAGATCATAATTACCCAACCCAAACACCAAACGGTGTAAATGCGCGGTTCGATGGCAATATTTTTTACAATAACATTGTGGCTTTTAATTGCCCCCTTGGTATTTCATGTTACGATGGTCACGCTGGAAACGATTACCACATGCCAATAAATACTCCCATATTAGCCGCTGCGGATGGATATGTTGTTTGGTCTACGTTTTCTCCGGGCGCGGATCCTTGTCCTGGAGGCATAGAGCCGAATGGAGATACCGGTATCATTATTATTTATCATTATAATGATTACTTTACCTGCTATCTTCATCTAAACCCCCCGTTAAATGTTGCTGTTGGAGAAACGGTAGCTGCCGGTGATACTATCGGATTTAATGGTATGACTGGATGCGCATCATCGCCTCATTTACATTTTGAGGTTCGAAAAGAAAATTATTTTTTTGATCAGGAATTGCCGTGGGTTGTTGACCCGTATGGCTGGTGGGGGGATTATGATGATCCCATAGAATCTATTAGGGGTTTTGCAAGTGAATGGCTGTGGATGTCTGACTGGGTGATTGATGACGGAAATACTGGTTTTCAGCGATTCTACGGGCCCAATTGGGTGTACCAAAATATTGGCTATGATGGCGACTCTTGGACCGTTCCAGCTTCAAACGATGTGGAAAACAGTGCTCATTATGCCATATGGGTTCCCGATCTTACAGATAGTAGTGAATATAATATTGATGTATATACACCAAACATTTCCGATCTCACAAGTGCTGCACGATATGAAATCATTGTAAAGGATACTTCGGGAATGAATACAAAAACAATGGTTGTGTATAATCAAAATAATAATCCGGATAATTTCAATACAATTGCGACAATGAATTTGCCCGCTGGATCAAATTGTGCAGTTATTCTTAGGGATGTAGTTGATTCAAGCTCCACGGGATCCTATGTAGTCTTCGATGCGTTACGGTTTGTTAATACTGCCAACGTCAACATTACAAATGAACAATCACAGCAAGTATTTCCTACAGAGATTGTTTTACACCCAGCCCATCCAAACCCTTTTAATACAAGCACTACGTTGAGTTATGAGCTGACGGTAAATGAAGTAGTAAAAATTGATATATTCGATATAATGGGAAACCATGTAAAGACGGTTCTCAATGAAAAACAATCGACTGGTTATAAAACGATTATTTGGAATGGCACAAATGGTGGAAACAAAATCGTACCGACAGGAATATATTATTATACTGTAAGCACCAGCCGTTTCAGTAAAACAAATAAATTGGTGCTAATAAAATAATACATACCAACACAGCAGAATTCTATTTTATTAGTAACATTTTACCTGACCTGGAAAACTTCTCTGTATCAAGGTAATAATAATACACGCCTGAGCTTACAGCTTTATTGTGTTGATCATGTCCCTTCCAGTCGAAATCCATATTTCCTGTGGTAAAAGAACCGTCGTATAGCTGCTTGACAAAATAGCCCGCAGTATTGTATATCTTCAAAGTCCCCGAAACATCGTGGGGAATGTTTAAGACTATTGTAGTCCCAAAGGTGAAAGGATTCGGGAAATTACCATACCTATCTACTGTTGGTTGAAACTCACCCAAAAAAACAAAGTCCATATCCTTAATGTTAAATTCGATATTTTTAATCTTCACTTGGAGCAGGCCCTGTCCTGCATCAATAAAATGATCACCAGTTGTTCTCCATTGCCAGTTTTGCCAACCCCCAGTATTGGGCACACCTATTTCTCCTGTAATTGGTTCATTATTATAGTATATCTGTAGTCTGCCATTGCCTTCTATTGCGGCAACACGTAAACGTATGGAATACATGCCGCTGGAGTCTGCCGTAATTGTATAGCCCGTCCAATCATTGATATTCGTCCAGCCAACATTATAGTTTGCACCAACGTTGTCTGTGCTTTTTTCAATATCAACACCATCATTACGATATGACCAGCCGTTATTCCAGGGTATAGAATTACCGCCAAACTTGTCTGGATCCTCATAAACATCATCCTTATAGGCAACACCATTAATACCAAGATCATAATCAACTGCCGCTATCAATCCTGGGATATGATGGTCCTTATAAGGTTTTGCTTGTGTACCAAATTCTGGATCATTGAATGCAGCTAAAAGTCCAATGTTAGGACGACAATTTTCTATCAAATAAGCACTAACCAATTCTTGCAGACCAATTACTGCGTTTGATTGTGACGGTCGAGGCCCCTGGTTGGACCAGTAATCAAGAATGGACCTAAATCCAGGGGGTACGTCAATGCCCAGCAATGTTGATACGCTACCGTTATGTTTATAATTCCACCAACTCCACCCGATGTTATTTTCATCAAATAATTTAATTTTATGGTAAGCCCAGTGGTTGGAATTCTCTCCTATTTCACCAACCCATAATGGCACATTATAATCTTGGCTCATGCTTACATACTGATTAACCCAGCTAGTTTGATCGCTGGGACCAACATAATGATGGAAGCTATACGCCATATTATCATCAAACGGTGGGGTTAGGCTGGTAAAGTCGTTTCCATACCAATTTCCTTCAATAAACAAAATGTGGTTCTGGTCAACAGTGCGAATCGCATCTGCTATATCAATATAAAATTGACGTAAATCTCCAGAAGTAAAGTTTCCCTCCAAAACGGGCTCATTAATTAAATCATAGCCACCAATCCACTCTGACTCAGCATAGTGATTTGCGATGTATTGCCAGATTGCAACTGTCCAATCACGATTATATTCATGCGCCCATAATCCGGCCTCATTTCCATCGCCGTCGGAAAAATCGTTTCTATTTTGCCCGCCTGGTGCGCAGTGCATATCCAAAATAATGTAAATCTGATTGTTGGAACACCACTCAAGTAATGGGTCAAGGATATTGAAACCATCTTCAACAAAAACACCTGTATCAGGCGAAAATAATTTGTAATGAAAAGGGACCCGTAGGCAATTAAAGCCCCAGTCTGATAGCTGAATAACGTCCGTTTCAGTTATGTACGCTAAATAATAATCGTTGTAAAACTGGCTGGCGGCACTATCGCCTACTAACTCAATAATTTCCTGTTGAATCATTGATGTGGATCCATAAAACCCACCAGTGTTCCACATATAGCCTTCTTGTACCAGCCAGCCGCCTAATCCAAAACCGCGCAACTGTACTGTTGCCCCGCTATCATCAACAAAAACTCGACCCGAGGTGCGTAAATACCCTTGCAAAGAAGTAGACAGACAGACGGATAACAAAACCGTAAAAATAAAGGGCTGGGCTCGATATACAATAATTAACTTATAATTTTATTGAAAAACCCGGATATAATCGACAATCATCCACTGGGGGAATAGGGTGGTATTATCTGGGCTCCCAGGCCATTGTCCGCCAACTGCAACGTTCATTATAAAATAAAAATTATTATGAAAGGCACTTAATTCTGCTGGTGTTATATCCATAGTATTGAAATTTATATCATCAAAATACCATCGTATATTTTCTTCATCCCAAATAATGGAATAGACATGATATTCCTCGCTTAAGTTCGATTCATTTGTATACCCGTGGCCATACGATACGTGACCACCTTGATTCCAGTGTGCGGTTCCACGAAGTACATTATCTCTACCATCTCCGCCACCAATCATTTCCATAATGTCAATTTCCCCACAGGCAGGCCAACCAACTTGCAAATGATTGCTTCCTAGCATCCATAGTGCTGGCCATATACCTTGTCCTTCCGGCATAACTGCACGAATATCTATTCGACCATATTGAAAAGATTGCTTCCCTCTTGTAATTAATCGAGAAGATGTATAATTACTGCTTTCTACTGTCTGTCTTCTTGCTTCAATAACAAGATTACCATCAATTATACTGGAATTATCTTCTTGATAATATTGTAATTCATCGTTTCCCCAACCCCAGTTTCCGGTGCCAATCTCAAACGTCCAGTTATTGCTATTTATTTCTGGCCCATCAAACTCATCGCTCCACACCAAAGTCATTCCTTCATATGTTTCTGGTGTGGAATACCCGGTTTCCGGAATGGAAAAAATATGTTCATCATCATTAATGATAGTCACGGTAGCAATGCTATTATCTATTTTTACATTTTGTGGGTTTTCAAGCCTGATTGAAAATATTTCATTATCTTCAGGAATATCATCACCAATAATCTCAATATTAAAGGAGACCTGTTCCTGCCCGGCATAAAAGACAATTACTTCAAAAAAATCAGTATAGTCTTGCCCCTTAATAGCTGTACCATCTACAGTACGCACATCAACGGATAGATCAAAATCAACAGAATTAGTTAAGGTCAATATTACCTCCAGATAATTGGTTTCGTTTCCTTCTTCTACCTGGATGCTTTCAATAAAAATACTAGGCAGTTTCTTCTCATCACCTGAATCACATGAAATAAGAATAAATCCAAAAAATAAGGTTGTGAATATCCTTAGTAATTTCATGGTTAAAGTTAATTATTAATTGCCTTTTGCTTCTGTTTTATAGTGTGGAAAATATCAAGAATGATATTTTAAGAATGGATGTGATAATATTAGGCGGCAGTTGTGACTGCCGCCTAATATTATAGATATTGGTTTATTTATTGTGAAACAAACGTAAAACGCCACCAAAGACCAGTACCACATTCAATATCTAATATAAGTCTTTTGCCAGCACCATCTCTAACAAACTCTGCAATCGTATAGATGATTGATTCTGGAACTGCAGGAGGAGTGGCGGAACTCAACTCCCCTTCATTACCGGCTTTGGGTAGGCCCATAAAAGCGCCTGTACCACTTAAAGTTAGTGTTGTTTCGGTTGCTTCATACGTATATGAACCCGATCCATCATGAGGAGCAACTGGTGCGCCACATATTTCAGCACCAGCTTCGTTTTGCCAGGGTTCTAACCAAGTTTCACCATCCATTTCAATAGAGAATGAACCATCAGCGTTCAAAGTGTATTTATCATCCATGAAACAAGATCTTGTCGTAAGATCCGCTTCCGATAATGACCACCAACTGCCATCTCCCTGGTTTGGTCCTACAGCTAATGCACCAGCCTCCGGCGCCACTTTCCAGGTATCATTGAGATCAGCAAGTGTTAATACGCTTGTAAGGGTAAGTGTTTCTGATGCAGAAGTTGAACCACCAGAATTTGTTGCAGTCAATGTTACAGTATATTCACCATCGGCAGCATAAGTATGGCTTGGGCTCGTTTCTGTTGATGATTCATCATCACCAAAATTCCAACTATATGAATCGGCATTTAATGATGCATTTGTAAAATTAACAAGCAACCCATTATTTTCATCTACTGTATAATTAAATCTTGCAGTTGGAGGATCAACTGAAGATGAATCATCTTCACATCCGACAGTGAAAACCAACGAGAATAAAAACATTCCTAGTAATAAATTCTTCATGGTCTTGTTTCCTTTAATTATTATGATTAATTCTTATTTTACCAAAACTCCAACATATATAGATACAAAAAATTGGTATTGGTTAGATAAGGATTATATGGGAAAACAAAAAAGGGGCTGCATCGCCCCTTTTTTATTTTATTTAAAATGTCGCGTTTATTTCATCAGAATCAACTTCTTAACAGCAGTAAACCGATCGGCATGAATTCTACAGATATACATGCCTGAGGCTACTGGGTTCCCCTGGTCATTAGTGCCGTTCCACTGCACCGCATAAAAACCGGGCTGATGCGCACTGCTAACCAGTGTTTTAATCTTTTGACCTAACAAGCTATAAACGCTTACCTGCACATTGGCCGCTTCAGGAATATCGTAGCGGATGCTGGTCACCGGATTAAAGGGGTTCGGATAACCTTGGTGTAAGGCAAATACACCTGGAAGAGCCGCCTCGTTTTCACTGCCCAGTTCTTCTGGAAAGTGCGTGTCCCAGAAATTTCTAATTTCACTAGCGACATATTCAAGTTCATAAATACTGCTAGCACCAAGTGCGGCAATACCAAATGATATGGAATCACCAGCGGCAATATCAACGGGCCCAATTCCGGTATAGGTAGACACGTTTACATTGAATGCAGATTCATTATTTACACCACCGGTCATGTGGGACCACTTTGTTTCATCACTATAAGAATAAATATCGTCACCCCAACTATGCATCGCATCTATGTTTGCGCCCAAACCAAGATTCAACAGCATGGTCCCCGCAAGGTGTGTGGGGTTCTCTGTCAGGTCTTGTGCGTAGACCATCTGGTAGTCAGCGTTATAATGAGCGCTGTTAATTAAGGGGTCTACTATGTCCCAATCAAAGAAGAGGCCTGCATATAATCCTGACAAATCAGAACCGCTCTCATTAACCAGGGTGTAATGAAAAACCACTGCATTTCTGGTCTCAAAAGAAGCGTCAGCATAGCTTTTTTGATTGATACGTATGCCAAGGGGGCTGTCCGCACCAGAGTCATTTAATATTACCGTACCTTCCTCGGTAGTAATAGATCCTGGACCATGAATGTGCATGTACGTTTCTTCCTCTTCTACAAAATCCTCATCCTGATCCCAACCAGTTTCATTACGAATACAATCAGATATTTGATTTTGACTGGTTCCAATCATCAACCCAGCTTCAAATAAATAATTATTTCCGTTATAAACAAACCCCAAGCCGATAGAATCTATTCCCAGGCTATCGTTTGAGTTTTTCCAGTGGGTATAACCAATGTTGCCTTCGTTTGTAATGGTCGCTTCCACAACACCTGTATTATGATCCCGGCGAACAGCAAAAGGAACAGTACATACTTCAGCTGTAGTCGCTGAAAGGCCTTGAGCATAAACAGCGCTAACCGAGAAACAGTATTCCATACCATTATCAAGGCCAGTAGCGGTAAAACTAATGCTACTATCACTTACAAAAGCGATGGAATCGCCATCCTGATAAACAGTATACCCCAAAAAGGTTCCGCAGTTATCATCCCTGCTCTGCAGTGGTGGTATGGATAGTTGTATTTCCTCTTGGTTGCTGCCATGATCTTGCTCTTTGGCTATGGATAGCGGTGTAATGGCGTTTCTCGGCACTATTTGTGAATTAGCTCTGTTTCTGGAAAATATATAGGGTTCCTGCCATGAAACAGTAGCCTCATTATCCCCCGGTTCTGCGCTTATGGTGTCCACCAGGCAAAATTGCGGGGTTATCAGTGATATACAAACTGTATCTGTGGTTGCTGATTCTCCCTCTTCATAAAGCGAGGTAACATAGTAACAATAATCGACTTCATAATCACCACCACTAACTGTATAAGTAATACCGTTCAGGGTGTCAATCGGTACACCGTCCTGATAGACGCAATAGCCGATTATAGTACCGCAATTATCGCCCTGTCTATTGGGCCAGCCCAACACGATCTCATCATAGTTGCTTTCTGCTGCCAGTGTGTCTGTATTACAAAATGTCGGTGTTATCAATGAAGCGCATATTGTATCAGTCCAAGCTGAATATCCCTGTTCATAATTAACGGCAATATTATAACAGGCCTCTTCTTCCCATTCCAGCGTTGTAACTGTATAGTTGGATTCCGTAGTAAAGTCAATGGAATCGCCGTCCTCATAAACTGTATAACCATTTAGCGTGCCACAATCCTCCCCAGCGTCAGTCAGCAAAAGAAGTGTGCTTTGCCAACCACAAGCAATCTGAGCAATGTCATCATAAACTCCAGGAACAGTGGTCTGTTCGTTATCGTTATCTCCCCAGGCAAGCAATACTCCGTTAGTTTGCAAAACCATAGTATGTTGGCCGCCAGCAGCAATTTTTTCAACTGTACCAAGGGTTGTGGGGGTTCCGGTCTGGCCATAGTTATTCCGCCCCCAGGCAACGATCGAACCATCACTTTTTAAGGCCACCATATGGTATCCTCCACAGGCAATTTCTACAACATCAGTCAAATCACCTGGAACGAAGGTTTGATCATAAGCGTTTGCACCCCAGGCGACCACTGTACCATCCGATTTAAGCGCGGCGCTGTAGTCGTCTCCTGCGTCAATCTGAATCACGTTATTCAATCCTGCCGGCACATCGGATTCACCAAAGTCATTCGAACCCCAGGCAACCACAGTGCTGTCGCTCCGCAAGGCCA
>Ga0208765_1000734_pt1 | contig 21176 bp, 18 predicted proteins | sample ETNtaG_2_FD_185783 | JGI IMG/M metagenome (GOLD analysis project Ga0208765, IMG submission 185783) | Marine microbial and viral communities from oxygen minimum zone, Eastern Pacific Ocean - ETNP201406SV203 (SPAdes) (version 2) | ecosystem: Environmental > Aquatic > Marine > Oceanic ...
GAGCTGGCCGACCACTTCGTGGCCGTCAACGGTGTGGCCAAGACATACGCCATGACCGGCTGGAGGGTCGGGTGGATGATCGGGCCGACCGACCTCATCCGGGCGGCTAGCAACCTGCAGTCCCACGGCACGAGCAACGTGGCCAACGTGTCCCAGCGGGCCGCCCTGGCCGCCGTTACCGGTGACCTGACCACCGTCGAGGAGATGCGGGCCTCGTTCGACCGCCGCCGCCGCCGGATGGTCGACCTGCTGCGGGCCATCGATGGTGTGGACCTGCTCACCCCGCAGGGTGCCTTCTACGCCTTTCCCGACCTGACAGCCTTCCTGGGGCGAGAGATCGGTGGCCGGGTGGCCACTACCACCTCGGAGCTGGCAACCATCATCCTGGAGGAGGCCAAGGTAGCCATCGTGCCCGGCGAGGCATTTGGCGCCCCCGGCTACGCCCGGCTGTCGTTCGCCCTGGGTGACGACGATCTAGGCGAGGGCCTCACCCGCATGGGTGACCTGCTCACCTCCTGACCGGGACCATGGTCCGGGTCCTGCCTTACGGGAGCTGGCTATCGCCCATCACCGCCGGGTCCCTGGTGGCCGGAGCGGTCGGCCTAGCCGAGGTGGTGGTCGACGGCCGGGATGTCTGGTGGGCTGAGGGTCGACCCGAGGAGGGTGGGCGGACCGTGGTGGTCCGACGTTCGCCCGACGGGACAGTGGCCGACATGATCCCGTCGGACGTTGATGTGCGGACCGGTGTCCACGAATACGGCGGGGGAGCCTGGTGGGTGGCCAACGGCGTCCTCATCCACTCCGACCGGTCCCACGAGCGACTGGTACGCCGGATGCCGGACGGTGGGTCCGTGCTCCTGACCCCCGAGCCTGACGCCCCGCGAGCCCTGCGCTACGCCGACGGCCGGACCACGCCAGACGGTCGCTGGTACGTGTGCGTTCGCGAAGCCCACCCAGTCGACCCGGCAGGCGGCGAGCCGACCAACGAGCTGGTGGCCGTGGCCACCGACGGGTCGATGCGGGTCGACGTGGTCACCACCGGCGCAGACTTCGTGGCCTGGCCCCGGATCTCCCCGGACGGAACCCGCCTGGCCTGGGTTCGGTGGAACCATCCCGACCTGCCGTGGGACAACACCGAGCTATGGGTGGCCGACCTGGTGGCCGAGGCCGAGGGGTGCACCCTGTCCAGTGCCCGATGCGTGGCCGCCGGGGGCGAGTCGTTCTTCCAGCCCGAGTGGCGGTCTGACGGGGTGTTGCACGTGGTCACCGACCGGGGAGGCTGGTGGCACGTGCACCGAGTGGACCCCGACACCGGGTCCCTGGAGGCTTTGACCGGCGGCGAGGTCGAGGTAGCCACCCCCCAGTGGGTGTTCGGCCTGTCCCGGTACGCCTTCGTCGGTGAAGACCTGTGGTTCGCCCGCCGGGAGGGCGGCGTCGACCGCCTGGCCGTGCGACGACCCGACGGTACCGTCGACGATGTGGCGGTCCCGTCGGGAGACGGGCCGGCCACCTCACTAGGGTCGCTGGCCGCCTACGGGGACGGGATCATCGCCGTGGCCGCCGGGTGGACCACCGAGCCGGCTGTGGTGGCCGTCGACCCATCCGGGGTCCGCACCCTGCGGGCTCCCCGTGACCTGGGCCTGGACCCCGCCTGGTTTCCCCGCCCCGAACCGGTGGTCTTCCCGACCACGGGGGGCGAAGTGGCCCATGCCGTCATCCACCTGCCAACCAACCCCGACCACGAGGGCCCGGCCGGCGAACGCCCCCCGTTGCTGGTGCTCGTCCACGGCGGTCCCACCGGCTCGGTGCGTACCCAGTTGCAACTGGCCGTTGCCTACTGGACCAGCCGGGGATTCGCGGTGGCCGACGTCGACTACCGGGGTTCCACCGGCTATGGACGGGAGTACCGACACCGTCTGCACGGCGGATGGGGGATCCTGGACGTCGAGGACTGTGTGGCCGTGGCCCGCCACCTGGCCGATGCTGGCCGGGTCGACCCGGACCGCCTGGCCATCCGGGGCGGCAGCGCCGGAGGCTTCACCGTGCTGGCCGCCCTGACCTTCCACGACGTGTTCACCGCCGGGGCCAGCCGGTACGGGATTGGCGATCTGGCCGCCCTAGCTGCTGACACGCACAAGTTCGAGGCCCGCTACCTGGACCGGCTGGTCGGCCGGTGGCCTGAGGACGAGGCCATCTACCGGGAGCGGTCGCCCATTCACCACGTGGACCGTCTGTCCACGCCCCTGTTGCTGCTCCAGGGCTCGGAGGACGCCGTGGTGCCACCCGCCCAGGCCCACGCCATGGCCGGCGCTCTGCGCGACCGAGGCGTGCCGTTCGCCCTCATCGAGTTCCCGGACGAAGGCCACGGGTTCCGGAAGGCGGCCAACGTGGTTCGGGCCGTGGAGGCCGAGCTGGCCTTCTTCGCCGACCGCTTCGGGTTCGAACCCGCCGACGACCTACCGGCCCTTGCCGTGGAGGGCGGCTGCCCCTGAGTAGCCCGACAGGCCGGGTAAGGATCGGCGGGTTGTCGCCGAGCCGACAGGGTCGTCTACACTGGCCCCGATGCGACCCGTCCTCGACCTCCTGCTGCTGACCTAGGGCGAACGCCCCACATACGCGTTCGCCCGAACCTCCTGCGCCCACCGGGCCAGGAGGTTCTTTGGTTTTCGGGAACCGTCCGCCGGAGGGGACCCGCAGCCGGAACGAGACCGTCACACCCACCAGACCAGAAACGGAACCAGCCATGAGCGAGCAGACGAAGACCGATCGGGTGATCATCTTCGACACCACCCTCCGCGACGGCGAGCAGTCGCCGGGCATCTCCCTAGACGCCGGGGAAAAGCTGGAGATCGCCGAGCAGCTGGCCCGCCTAGGCGTCGACTACATCGAGGCCGGGTTCCCCATTGCCAGCCAGGGCGACTTCGAGGCCGTCCACGCCATCGCTTCGTCCATAGAGGGACCGACCATCTGCGGGCTTTCCCGCACCGCCCACAAGGACATCGACCGCTGCTGGGAGGCCATCCAGCCGGCGGCCCGGCGACGCATCCACACCTTCATCGCCACCAGCCCCACCCACATGGAACACAAGCTCAAAATGAGCCCCGCCCAGGTGCTGGCCGAGGCCACCTCGGCGGTCACCCGGGCCCGGGAGTACACCGACGACGTCGAGTTCAGCCCCGAGGACGCCTCGCGCTCCGACTTCGACTTCATGTGCGACGTGCTGCAGGCCGCGGTGGACGCCGGTGCTGGAACCCTGAACATCCCGGACACCGTGGGCTTCGCCACCCCGGTGGAGTGGGCGGCACGCATCCGGGCCATTCGGGAGCGGGTGTCGGGCAACTACGTGCTCTCCACGCACTGCCACAACGACCTCGGCCTAGCCGTGGCCAACTCGCTGGCCGCCGTCGAGGCCGGGGCCCGCCAGGTGGAGTGCACCATCAACGGCATCGGCGAGCGGGCTGGCAACGCGGCCATGGAGGAGATCGTCATGGCCATCCGCACCCGGCCTGACACCTACACCGACATTGAGGTGGACATCCGGACCGAGGAGCTAGCGAAGTCCAGCCGGATCGTCAGCCGCCTCACCGGCTACCCGGTGCAGTACAACAAGGCCGTGGTGGGGCGCAACGCTTTCGCCCACGAGGCGGGCATCCACCAGCACGGCGTGCTGAACGAGCGCACCACCTACGAGATCATGGACCCGGCGGCCGTGGGCCAAGGCGAGAGCCAACTGGTGTTGGGCAAGCACTCTGGCCGGGCCGCCTTCCGTGACGCTCTCCAGAAGCTCGGCCATGACATCCAGGGCGATGCCCTCAACGCGGCCTTCACCCGGTTCAAGGAACTGGCCGACCGCAAGGTGCAGCTCAGCGACGCCGACCTGGAGGCCCTGGCCATCGAGGAAGTGGGCGGCAGCGTCGACCACGCCTACGAGTTCGTGAGCCTGGAGGTGCGGGGCGGCAGTGCCAGCACGCCGTCGGCCGACCTGGTGATGCGGGTGGACGGCGAGGAGGTCTCGGCGTCCTGCGAAGGCGACGGGATGGTGGACGCCTCTTGCACGGCCATCAAGCAGGCCACCGGGGCCGAGGGTCGGATGACCGACTACAACGTCACCTCGGTAACCGGTGGGGTGGACGCTCTGGCCGACGTGGCGCTCACCTTCGAGAGCAACGACGGCGTCAAGGTTTCCGGTCGGGGCCTGTCCACCGACGTGGTGGAGGCGTCGGCACGGGCTTTCATCGGGGCCCTCAACAAGATCGCCCGGATCCGGGAGTCCGGCGAGGACCCCAACGCCGTGGACCGACCCGGCCACATCGGCTGAGGCGGCACCCGGTGGTCGACGACCCCGAGTACAGCGAGTTCCCGCTTCGGACGTTCCTGGACTTCACCATCGACGACGGGATCGGCGGCGAGGCCGTGGCCGCGCTGGACGTCAGTGACCGCCACCTCAACCCGAACGGGGTGGTCCACGGCGGCGTGGTGTTTACCTTGGTCGACACGGCCATGGGGCGGGCCACCATGTCGGTGCTGGAAGAGGGGCGAATCTGTGCATCGATCGAAGTTGCGGTGCGCTACCTGCGTCCCATTACCGGTGGCCGACTGGTGGCTACAGCCTCGGTGCTGCAGGCCGGTCGCCGGATCGTGCACCTAGAGGGTCGGGTCACCGTGGACGGCGACGACCGGCCGGTGGCCGTCGTCCAGGCCTCCTTCGCAGTGCTGGAGGCCTAACTGGCTTCAGCCCAGGTCAATGACCTGTCGGCGGGTCAGGTCCTCCAGGTCGTTTTCCTGGAGGCGCTGGCGGGAGTACGACCACAGGCCGGTGCCGATGACCAGCGTGCGCTGGATGGGCTGCACGTAGCCGCCGTCCGGCCAGCAGACCACTACGTCGACGTCGGCGGGGATGGTGGCCGGGTCGACCCCGAACTCTTCGGCCCACCAGTAGGCGTCGTCGCGGGGCAGCAGGTCGCACCAGTGGCCCTTCATGGTGGCTTTCGCACCCCGGTCGCAGAACATGACCACAGGGCCGCCCGCCACCTTCAGGCGCGTCGCCTCGTCGACCAGTTCGGCCGGGTCTACCTCGGGGCACGGCGGCACCGGCTCGGTGCCGGGATCGTCGGCGTGGTCGATACGGCCCACTTCCTCAAGGGAGTCGTCGCCCACCCGCAGGACGACCGCTCCGTTCTCCTCGGCCTGCCAGTCGTTGAAGGGGAGCACCGCCAGGTCCTCCCAGGCGAGGAAGGCCCGGTGGTCCCACTCCACGCCGCTGTGGCCGCCACCCTGGGCCCAGGTGGCCAAGTCGCGGGGTGCGTCCAGGTCTGACACGTCAAACAGGGTGACCTTGGTGCCGGTGGTCCGACCCTCATCGGTGGCCTCCTGGCCGATGCCCAGCACCCGGTCGGGGCCGATGGGGTGCAGGTAGCCGCTGAACCCGGTGATCTTCAATTCGCCCCGCACGGTGGGTGCCGTGGGGTCCGAGAGGTCCACGGTGTAGAAGGGATCGGTCTGACGGAAGGTAACCACGTAGGCCACGTCGCCTACGTAGCGCACGGCGAAGATTCGCTCGCCCCGGCCCATGTCACCGACCTGGCCCACTATCTCCAAGGTCGCGTCGTTGCGGGCCAGCACGGTCACCATCGACTCGGCGTCCTCGTCGAACCGCCACGGGCCGCCGGTGGTGGTGGCCACCCTCAGGTAGCCGCCGTGTTCAGACAGCGAAAACTGGTTCAGGAGGTGGCCTGGGACCTCACCGGAGGCCGTGTAGGTGGCGGCCGTCGGGTCGGCGATGTCGAACTGGTGGATGGCGGTGTCCCAGTTGTCGTTCCACCACCGCATCCGGGACTCGTCTTCCATCTCCTCGGGATCGACCCAGGCGTTGGTCGTCACATACAGGTTCTCGTGTCCGGCGTAGACGGTGGTTCCCTCGGCCAGCACGGCTGTGGTCGTCGGGGCGGCCAGCGACTCATAGAGGGGCACGGTCAGGACCGACAGGGTGGAGAAGCCGGCAAAGTCCACCGGGCGAGACACGTCAGTGCAGGTGTTCAGCGACCCTTCGGCCACCGTGGCGCCGGCGGATTCGAGGACGAAATCGGGCATCCAGTCGGCCAGGACGGTCTCAGCTACCACCTCGCGGTTGAACCGCTCGGCACGTTCCTCTCCGGCCGGGCTGGTCGGGTAGACGAACGGAAGCTCGCTCGGCGCGGAGACCACGACGACGCGGGCCGACCCGCCCACCACCCGGCTACTGACGTGCCGGCCTTGCACGGTTAGGAGGCCGGCGATGCGCAGGTTGGCAGGATCGGAGAGATCCACCTCGATCACGCTGGTCAGCGGTGTCCAGGTACCGGGCGGCAAGAGCCGGGCCAGGGCGGGCGACGGGACGTCGATCGCCCGTTCCTCCATTTCCACGTCGTACGGTTCCAGGCCACCGTCGCCCGGGAGGTGGGTGTCGGCGATTAGGAATGCCCGGTTCCCGGCCAGCAGCAGGTCACGGCTCCAGTGGCCCTCCAGGCGCAGCGTGCCAGTCAGCACCGCCGTCGGACCGGACACGTCCACGTAGTGGAGGTAGTCGTCCTCGACGACAACGATCCGCCGGCCATCGGTTTTGAGGATGTCGGGTTCGTCGATCCCGGCTTCCTGAACGTTGGTGCCCGAGTAGTCGACGCCTTCCTCCATGGACCGAGCCATACCGACGGCCGGGGCGGTCATGGCCCCGTCGGCTATCGCCATGTCCATCGTCGCCATCTCCAAGGCCACCGGTCCACCAAACCATCCGCCGTCTAGGCCGTAAGGCCCGACCCGCTCGGTGGCTTCTGCCCGAAGATGACGTAGCAATTCTTCGCATTCCGTGAACGGGACCAGCCCGGCGGTCAACTCGGTGCCCGATACGTCAACTACCCCGGTCGTCGACGGGGCCACCGTGGCGGTAGGCGCCGCAGGGGTTCCCGACCGGCCCAGCCCAGCCGGGTCAGTGCCGCACCCGACGACCACCAGGACCGCCACGGTGATCGCCAGGCCACGGCGCAAAGCCCGCTGCCCAGAGGTCATGCCGTGGTAGGCAGCCAAGACGGTCGGGTTGACTCGTAGCTAGCGATGTCGTCCTCATGGCGCAGCGAGATGCCGATGTCGTCCAAGCCCCCCAGATAGCGCTCACGTGTGGCTTCATCCATCGGGAACGTGCAGGAGATCCCGGCGTCCGGGGCCTCCAGCGTCAAGTTGGCCAAGTCGATGGTGACCACCAGATCAGGGTCGGCCTCCACGGCGTCCAGCAGCGCAGCACCCACCTCGGGTGTGACCTGTACGGGTACCAGGCCGTTCTTGGTGCAGTTATTCCGAAAGATGTCGGCAAACCGGGGCGAGACCACGGCCCCGAACCCGTACTGCTGGATGGCCCACACGGCGTGCTCCCGCGACGAGCCGGTGCCGAAGTTGGGCCCGGTCACCAGCACCACGGCCTCGGAGTAGCGCTCATCGTTCAGCACAAAGTCTCGGTTGTCGCGCCACTCGGAGAACAGGCCCTTCTCGAAGCCGGTGCGCTCCACCCGCTTCAACCAGTCGCTGGGGATGATCTGGTCGGTATCCACGTCGGAGCGTCGGAGCGGCACCGCGGTACCTGAGACGATCTGCACGGCGTCCATGTCGCCCTCCTCAGTCCAGGTCGGCCGGCGTAGCGAACGTGCCGGCGATGGCCGTGGCGGCGGCGACGGCCGGAGAGACCAGGTGGGTGCGCCCACCCCGACCCTGCCGGCCCTCGAAGTTCCGGTTGCTAGTACTGGCGCAACGTTCGCCGGCCGTGAGCTTGTCGGGGTTCATGGCCAGGCACATGGAGCACCCGGGCTCCCGCCAATCGAAGCCGGCAGCGGTGAACATCTCGGGGAGGCCCTCGGCCTCGGCCTGGGCCTTGACTGCCCAGGAGCCAGGGACAACCAACGTGCGTATCCCGTCGGCCACCTGGCGGCCGTCGGCCACCTCAGCAGCGGCCCGCAGGTCCTCGATGCGGCTGTTCGTACATGAGCCGATGAACACGGTGTCGACGGCCACGTCACGGATTGGGGTTCCGACGGCCAGCCCCATGTAGTCCAGGGCCCGCTGGGCTGCCTCGGCCTGGCTGGGGTCAGCGAACGATCCGGGATCGGGCACGGTGCCGTCCATGCGCATGACCTGACCGGGGTTGGTGCCCCAAGACACGTGAGGGACGATGTCTACGCCATCTAGGACGACTTCCTGATCGAACACGGCATCGTCGTCGGTAGCCAGACTCCTCCAGTCGTTTACCGCGACGTCCCAGTCGGTGCCCGACGGAGCGTGGGGGCGACCGGCCAGGTATTCGAAGGTGGTGTCGTCGGGGGCGATCAGACCGGCCTTGGCTCCGGCCTCGATGGACATGTTGCAGACGGTCATCCGGCCTTCCATTGAGAGGTTGCGGATCACTTCGCCCCGGTACTCGATGATCGAGCCGATCCCGCCGCCCGTGCCCAGGCGGCCCACGATCGCCAGGATCACGTCCTTGGCCGTGGAGCCCTCGGGGAGGGTGCCGTCCACGGTGACGGCCAGAGTGCCCGGTACCTGCTGGGGCAGAGTCTGGGTGGCCAGAACGTGTTCCACTTCGCTGGTGCCGATGCCGAAGGCCAGCGCCCCGAACGCCCCGTGGGTGCTGGTGTGGCTGTCGCCACACACCACGGTCATGCCGGGCAGGGTCAGGCCTTTCTCGGGGCCGATGACGTGCACGATGCCCTGTCCCGGATCTCCCATCGGGTAGAGCGGAACGTCGAACTCCTCGCAGTTGGTCCGTAGGGCCTCGACCTGGGCGCGGCTGACCGGGTCGGCAATGGGCTGGTCAATGTCGACCGTGGGGACGTTGTGGTCCTCGGTGGCCACCGTCAACTCCGGATGGCGGACCCGCCGTCCGGCCGTGCGGAGACCATCGAAGGCCTGTGGAGAGGTGACCTCGTGGACCAGGTGCAGGTCGATGAACAGCAGGTCGGGCTGGCCGTCGGCCGACCGCACTACGTGGCGGTCCCAGACCTTTTGGCTCAGGGTCTTCCCGGACATCGGGACTCCTCGTAGGGGTTGGGTTAGGACAGGATACGGGGTCGGCCGCTGGGGCCGCCCGCGCCGGCGGTGGTTAGGTGTCCATCGCCCGGGCGGCCTGAATCAGGTCGTCATAACCACCCGGTCCCGGGTCACCGGTTCGGGAGGCCACCGAGCCACTCGCGGTGACCACGGCCATGCCCGGTGTCCCGAAGACATCGAAGAGGACCCCCACCCGCCCGTCGTCAGCAATGTGTAAGAACCCGGTGATTTCCCATTCCTGGAGGATGGATGCTGACCACTCCGGGTCAGCGTCCGGGCCGATGGTGGACACTCCGACGACCGTGATGTCCGGTCGGCGGCTGAGCTCGGCGACCGCCGAGGCCTCTCTACGGCACGTCGCTCAGGTAGGAGTCCAGAACCAGAACAGGACGTCCTGGCCGGCCAGATCAGCACCGTGGAGTATGTCGCCGCCAATCAGTACCGCCTCGAACCCCAACTCGTCCGGCACCGCAGCGCCCCGTACGCCGGCGGCCGACCCCAACTCGGAGGCGGTCACCTCCACGGCGGTCGTGGGGGCCGGTATTGGAACAGGGGCGGTCGTATCGACCGCGCCGCCACAGGCACCCGTCGCGAGCACCAGGACGGCCAGAAAGCCCGTCCTGATCGGGGTCATACCATGACCCTACGGGGTACCGTCGGCGCCGTGAGCACCCGCGTCCTGATCATCTCGGCCCTGGTGTGCGGGATGGCGCTACTGGTGGCCTTCACCGTGCAGGTAGTGGTGGCGCTGTGACCCTCCGTCATGACCTGCTGGTGGTGGGCGGTGGCCCGGCGGGGTATGCGGCGGCGCTCTACGGGGCGGCAACCGGCCTCGACGTGGGCCTCGTCGAAGAGGGGCGGATTGGCGGGACCTGTCTCCACCTCGGCTGCATCCCGGCCAAGGAACTGTTAGAGACGGCCTCGGTGCTGCGCACCGTCCGGAACGCCTCCCAGTTCGGCGTGTCGACTGGTGACCACAAGCCAGTCGTGGACTTGGCGGTTAGCCAGCAGCGCAAGCAGGAGGTCATCGACGGCCTGGCCGGCGGGCTGAGTTCCCTGCTGGCCGGACGTGACGTCACCGTCTACGACGGTACGGGACGCCTTGGAGCGGACCATGTCGTCACCGTGGACGGTCCCAACGGGTCGACCGTGGTGGTTGCCGACCACATCGTTCTGGCCACCGGGTCGACGCCCCGCACCATTCCCGGCTTCGAGGTCGATGGGACGCTGGTCGTCACCAGCGACGAGTTGCTGTCCCTGCTTGAGGTGCCGGACCGGGTAGCGGTGATCGGGGCCGGCGCCATCGGCTGTGAGTTCGCCTCGATGCTGGCCGACTATGGCTCGACGATCACCCTCCTAGAGGCTCTCCCGGAGATCCTCCCCGGTTGTGATACCGACGTGGCCGGGGCTGTCCGACGCTCGTTTCGCCGCCGTCAGATCTCCGTGCACGCTGGGGTGGTCGTTCACGGCCACGACCCGGCTGGCGGCGTCACCACCGTCCGGTTCGGCAACGACGAGGCCGTCGAGGTCGACCTGGTTGTGATGGCTGTAGGCCGCCAACCTCGGGGTGATTCGGCGGGCCTAGTTGACACCCGAGTGGTGGTTGACGACCGAGGCTTCATCCAGGTTGACGACCGCCTCCGAACCGGTGAGCCAGGCGTCTACGCAGTGGGAGACGTGGTGGCCACCCCGCAGTTAGCCCACGTTGGCTTCGCCGAGGGCATGTTTGTGGTGAAGGACATTCTCGGCGAAGCGCCGACTCCTCTCGACCCGACAACTGTGCCGTGGTGTATTTATAGCCACCCCGAGGTGGCGTTTGCCGGCCTGACTGAGGCAGCGGCCGTAGAGGCCGGACACGACGTGGTGGTTAGCAGCCACCGGTTCGCCGGCAATGGGCGGGCCCGAATCTTGGGCGACACAGATGGCCTGGTGAAGGTGGTGGCCGAGCGGGACTCCGCCGGTCGAGCTGGGCGGATTTTGGGGGTCCACCTGGTCGGACCGTGGGCGACTGAGCAGTTGGGACAGGGCTATCTGGCCGTCAACTGGGAGGCCACGGTGGACGAGGTAGCGGCGTTTATCCAGCCACACCCGACGCTCAGCGAGATGTTTGGCGAGACGGTATTGGCCCTCACCGGCCGGCCGCTGCACGGCTAAGCCATGGCAGACATCGAACTGGTGGCCTTCACCCTGCAGGTGGTGGTGGCACCGTGACCTCCAACTCTCACCCCCGACCGTTCCGGGTCCGATGGTTGGGCCGTGTTCGCTATCGCGACGCTCTGGCTCTCCAGCAGGGCATCCATGCCCCCGCCGGGTCAGCCGACCATCCGCAGGACCACCTACTCCTCCTCGAGCACCATCCCGTCTACACGCTTGGCGTACGGGCCTCTCTGGACAACCTGCTGCTTCCCCCCAACGAGGTGGGAGCAGACCTTGAGCGGGCCGACCGGGGCGGTGATATCACCTTCCACGGTCCCGGCCAGCTAGTCGGCTATCCGCTTCTCCACCTCCCCGGCAAGCGGGGCGGCGGCATGGCCGACACGGTGGCCTACGTACGCTCGGTGGAGGACCTCCTCATCGACGTCTGCAGAGACCTCGGCCTTGTTGATGTGGGTCGCCTGGACCGGTACCCCGGAGTCTGGGTAGAACCCGACGGCCCCCGGCCCCGGAAGGTGGCGGCCATCGGGGTGAAGTTAACCCGGAGCAGAACCATGCACGGTTTCGCCCTCAACGTGGACCCCGACCTTTCGTACTTCGACCGCATGGTCCCCTGCGGGATCGCTGGCTATGGAGTCACGTCGTTGGCCGCCGAGGGGATTGACGCGCCGATGCGCCGGGTCGTCGACCGTGTGGTCGACCGGGCCGTCGATCGATGGGCGGCTGGCCCAGTGGACCGGGCCGACGTGGCGTGGACTTACCGGGCCGACGACCTGAGTGCCTTTAGCCGGGGTGGAGGGGCGGGGGGCCGTCCGCTGGTGGGTCGCAAGCCGGAGTGGATGAGGGTGCCGCTGGAGACGGGGCCCGACTACCTGCGCCTCAAGGCCGTGATGCGCAGCCGTCAGCTCACCACGGTGTGCGAGGAGGCTGGTTGCCCCAACGTGTTCGATTGCTGGAATGACGGCACGGCTACCTTCATGATCAACGGCGAGCGGTGCACCCGGGCCTGTGGCTTCTGCCTGGTCGACACTCGGAGGCCTGACGCCCCCGATCTCGACGAGCCCTACCGGGTGGCCGAGGCGGTGGCCGAGATGGGCCTGCGCCACGCCGTGGTGACCGCGGTGGCCCGAGATGACCTACACGATGGCGGAGCGTCGGCTTTCGCGGCCACCATCACTGCTGTCCGGGACCGCAACCCGGGAACGGCCGTCGAGGTGCTAATCCCGGACTGCAAGGGCGACCCGGAGGCTCTTGGGGCGGTATTCGACGCCCGACCCGACATCCTGAACCACAACGTCGAGACGGTGGCTCGCCTGCAACGGCGGGTCCGCCCGTCAGCGTCTTACGCCCGCAGCCTGTCGGTGCTGGCCCGGGCGAAGGCGGCAGGCCTGACTACTAAGTCATCGATCATCGTCGGTTTAGGAGAGACCGACGATGAAGTGGAGGGCTGCCTAGCCGATCTAGCCGCCGTGGACTGCGACATCGTGACCATCGGCCAGTACCTGCGGCCCACCACCAACCACCTTCTGGTGGAACGCTGGGTGGAGCCGGCCACTTTCGACCGCTGGGCGGCGTACGGCGAAGCCCGGGGGATCGACCACGTGGAGGCCGGACCATTAACCCGGTCCAGCTACCACGCCCGGCAGGCAGCTGAGTCCGCCGCGGCAGGCTCGATGGCCGTGACCCTGTCCGCTCGAGCGAGTTGAGCCCGTCATCGTCCGGCCGCCACAGTCCTCGTAGCCTGTCGCCGTGTTCGGCCAGCGCATAGATCGGGCCCGCGAGGCTATGGCCGACCGGGGCGTGGACGTTTTACTCCTGTCGGTGGGTGCCGACCTGCCGTACTTCTGCGGATATGAAGCCATGCCGCTGGAGCGCCTCACCATGCTGGTCGTACCCCGCGATGGCGATGTCCATCTGGTGGTGCCTTACTTGGAGGCCCCGCGGGTCGTAGAGCGTCCGGAGGTGTTCAACCTGATCACCTGGCGGGACAGCGAGGATCCCATCACCCGGGTGGTCGATCTGGTCGGCGGGGCGGCCACGGCGGCTGTCGGTGACCAGATGTGGGCCGGGTTCCTCGTCGACCTCGGTACAGCGTGTCCCGCCCTGTCGTTCACCCGGGCCTCGGAGGTCACGGCGCCACTGCGGATGGTTAAGGACGCCGACGAAGTAGCGGCTCTGCGCCGGGCCGGTGCCGCCGTGGACCGCATCCTGGCTGACGTCCAGACCGGACAAGTCCCACTGGTTGGCAGAACCGAGGCCGACGTAGCGGCCCAGATTGGGCGTCGAATCTTGGACGAAGGCCACCACCGGATCAACTTCGTGATCGTGGCCTCGGGACCCAACGCGGCCAGTCCTCACCACGAGCCAGGGGGCCGGGTCATCAGGGACGGCGAAGGGGTGCTGTTCGACATCGGCGGCACCATGGTCGGCCCGGGCGACGTCGGCTACTGCTCTGACATCACCCGTTGCATCCACGTCGGCCCGCCTCCCGACGGGTTCGCCGAACTTTACGGGGTGCTGCACGCCTCACAGGCTGCCGGGGTGGCGGCAGCCACCGTTGGTACCCCGTGTGAGGACGTCGACGTGGCGGCCCGGCGGGTCATTGACGATGCTGGTCTCGGCGAGTACTTCGTTCACCGGACCGGCCACGGCATCGGCGTGGAAGCCCACGAGCACCCCAACATCGTGGCCGGCAACGAACTGCCGCTAGCTGTCGGCCACGCCTTCTCCGTTGAACCGGGTATCTACGTGCCTGGCGTGTGGGGCGCTCGGCTAGAGGACATTGTGGTTGCTGCTGCCGACGGCCCGGTGGCCATGAACCAGATCGACCGCAGCCTGGCCGTGGTCGACGGCTGACCGGTCCGACAGTTCGCGTACGCCGGTGATCGATCTCGACGCGGCCACCGTGCTGCTCCAGTGGGCGGCCGGGGGCCTGTTCTTCCTGTGGGTGACCAGCCGGCGCCGAGAAGTGGGTATCGGTTACGGCTGGACGATGCGGACCACGTTTGGCCTGATGGCGGTGGGCGGGGTAGCGGCCGGCCTAGCTCTGGACCCGGTGCCCGTGCGCGAGGTGGCTGGAGCGGGGATGGTGGCCGCCACCGCAGTGGCCCTGGTGGTCTCGGTGCTGCGTCGCCGAGCCGGAGTAGCCGGCCAGCGGGGGGTCGAGGAGCGCCGGACCGCCCGGGTGGCCGAGATGACCGGCATCGACCGGGACCGGCGGACCTTCGACGACTCGGTGTCGGAGTTCCCGCCTGCCCTGGACCTGGTGGCGCCCGCCCTGGGCCTGGTAGCCCTTGTGGCGGGCGGCCTCGACGCCGGAGACCCGGCGTTGCTAGCCGTGGCACGCACCCTGGTTGGGGCGCTGTTTCTGGGAGCGGTCACCGACGCCATGCTGCTGGGCCACTGGTACCTCGTGCAGCCCGGACTGGCCCGGGGACCACTGCTGGAACTGGTTCGGTGGACGGGTGTGGTGTGGCCGTTCGAGTTGGCTGTCCTGCTATGGCCGACCGGCATGGGCTCAGTACTGAATGGCACCATTGACGACGGCTACAACGGCCTTCTGGGCTGGTTCTGGGCGGCGTGCGCTGTGACCTCCATCGCACTGGTGGCCCTGACCCGGGCGGCTCTCCGGGAACGCCAGTATTCGGCCGTCATGGCGGCTACCGGCCTTCTCTATCTGGCCATCCTCACTGCCTTTGGCATGGACCTGGTGGCCCGGGCCACGCTGGCCTGAGGCCCGGCCGGCCCGGCAGGGGATGATGTAACGCCCCAAACCGGCAAACAGTGAGGTTGGTCTCTAATTGATCGTATGGTTACTTTCGCGACTACCGCCCCTGGACTGGAAGGCAGTGAACATGAGAAAGCAGGTACCGGTTCAGGACGGTCTCTTCTCTGGTTCGGCAGAGACCGTTCGACTTATCGGTGGGCGGTGCATTGACTGCCAGAACCACGTCTTTCCGTATCAGTCCGGGTGTCCCAAGTGCAGCGGAACCGAGGTAGCGAAGGTCGAGTTGGGTACCGAGGGTGAACTTTGGACATGGACCATCCAGGGGTACCCGCCAAAGGCTCCGCCCTATGTCGGCGATGTCGAAGAGCACGACTTTGAACCATTTGGCGTTGGTTATGTGGAACTGCCCGATGAACTCCGTGTCGAGGCCCGCTTGACCGAAAATGACCCGTCACGTCTCCGGATCGGAATGCCGATGAAACTGGTGTTGGTTCCCTTGACGATCAACGACTTGGACGAAGAGGTCGTGACATTCGCTTTTGCTCCGAAGGATGCCGGCAATGAGTGAAGTAGCGATTGTCGGTATTGGGATGCATGAGTTTGGCCGCCATGAGGGGCTTTCGGGCATGGACCAAGGTGTGGTTGCCGTCCGAAGAGCTTTGGTCGACTCAGGTCTTACCTGGCAGGACATGCAGTTCGCCTTTGGTGGAAGTAAGTCTGCAGGTGCCGCCGACCTCATGGTTTCAAAGTTGGGGTTGACTGGCCTGCAGTTCATCAACGTTTCGAACGGTTGCGCGACCGGGGGTTCAGCACTGTTCGCAGCCTGGAACGCCATCGAATCAGGGATGTTCGACCTGGGTATTGCGATCGGCTTCGATAAACATGAACGGGGCGCGTTCCGCCCGAGCACTGGAGAAATCGGAGAATGGTATGGGCGATCCGGCCTTGCCCTGACCACTCAGTTCTTCGCGATGAAGATCAACCGGTACATGCACGAGTTCGGTGTTACCCATTCGGCCCTAGCCCAAGTAGCCGAGAAGGCCTACAGAAACGGAGCGATGAACCCTATGGCCTGGCGTCGCGAGCCGTTGTCTGCAGACCAAATCAAGGGCTCGAAAATGCTTTCCTATCCGTTGACCCAGTACATGTTCTGCTCGCCTGGCGAGGGTGGCGTGGCCATTGTCCTTGCCAGCGCCAAGCGGGCTCGGAAGATGGCGGCTCGGCCCGTTTTCCTCAGGGCAGCTGCCGTCCGTTCCCGACGTTTCGGTTCTTTTGAGGTAACGGCTCCCCATCTTGCCATTGAGCGTTCTGATGGCCCGACCGTCGACGCGTCGCGCACTGCGTTCGAAATGGCGGGGATCGGTCCGGAAGATGTGGATCTAGCCCAACTGCAGGACACGGAGTCGGGCGCAGAGGTCATGCACATGGCAGAGAACGGCTTATGCCAACACGGTGAGCAGGAACGGATCATCGCTCATGGAGAGACAGAGATCGATGGCCGGCTCCCGATCAATACCGACGGTGGTTGCCTTGCCAACGGTGAACCTATTGGAGCTTCTGGTCTCCGGCAGGTGTACGAGAACGTTCTGCAACTCCGAGGAGATGCAGGACCGCGGCAGGTGCCGCGAGACCCGCGAGTGGCCTATACGCACGTTTACGGAGCACCAGGCATTTCTGGGGTCACGATTCTCAGCAGGTGACTTGATGACAGAGAATCTGCGAAGTCATAACGCAATCTCTGACCTAGTTCACCGCTATGCCAATGCGGTAAACGATCGCGATTCGGAAGCCTGGTCTAGCACCTTTGCCCTAGAGGCCTCGTGGGACTTGGGGCCCGAAAGGGCAGTCAAAGGCCGAGCCGAGATCTTGAGTCTTTGGACCAAGGAGATGCAGCGATTCCGGAAGGTCGTCCAGATCGTCGACAGTGGCACGGTTGATCTTGACCGGTCCGGTCGTTCCGGTTCCGGTCGTTGGTACTTCAAAGAACACTTCGAGCGGAATGACGGCACTTCCGGTTTCATGGTCGCTCACTATGACGACGAATACCTAAAGGTCAATGGCCAATGGCTTTTCGCGGTTCGCTCTCTGGTCTTACACGATCGGCAAACCTCTGGGGCCGAAGGTGAAACTGGGCCGACTCCGATAGTTGACCCTCTCGGCCCTGAGGTCTCGACGGCGACCGGCCAGAACGACCGCTAGTCGTGCCGGACTTCATCGAAGAACTCGGCCTCGAACCGGGATCGATTGCAGTCGTCGGCCCGGACTCCAGGCTGACATGGGCGGCAGTCGATCTCGTTCTCAACCGGTGCGCCAACGCACTTTTGCAGGCCGACTTAGGGGCATCTCGGCGGGTTGCCGTATTTGCGGAGAACTCCTGTGAAACAGCCATGGCCCATCTTGCTGGCTTGTTTGGTGGAGCGTCGACTGTTCCGGTGAACTTTCACCTCACGGCCTCAGAAGTTGCCTACATCCTCCGGGATTCGCGCACAGAGGTCGTCTTCGCGGGGCCGGAAACGGTTGAGCGGGCAGTCGAGGCGGCGCGGCTTGCTGAGGTATCGACCGTTGTCGCGTGGGGGGATTGTGAGACCTCAGGCGCTCTGTCTTGGGACGAGTGGCTTGAATCCGGCTCGGATTCTCCGCCCCCTGATGAAGTGCGTCCCCTACCGAACATGTTGTACACCTCAGGTACAACCGGAGTCCCTAAAGGAACGGAGCTCCCTCCGACCATGTTCGCTGGGGGTTCGACAATTCGAGAACACCTTGAAAACGTGAGGGAGAACAGGTTCGCGAAACTCGGGACCCACCTCGTCCTCGGGCCGATGTATCACACAGGCCCGCTGAGTGGGATGCGCTCGCTGTTGGCCGGGGTGCCATCAATCGTGACAGGACGGTTTGACGCTGAGGAGACGCTGCGTGTCATCAGCGACAACCAGGTCGAATCGACGCTGATGGTACCGACGCATTTTGTTCGACTCATCGACCTCCCGTCCAAGATCCGAGAGCAATACGACGTGTCCTCGATTCGGCTTGTCGTCCACACGGGATCGAAGTGCCCGATTGAAGTGAAGCGAGCCATGATCGAGTGGTGGGGCCCGGTCTTCGTGGAGGCATACGGAGCGACAGAGGTAGGCACTACTTGCTCGATCACGAGCGAGGAGTGGCTTGAACACCCTGGTTCTGTTGGGCGGGCTGTCCCACCGTTTACTCCATTGGTCGTGGACGATCAGGGCGAAGAGGTCCCGTCAGGGACAGAGGGTCGGCTCTTCTTCCAAGACTCGACTGGCCGCGGAGTCGTGTATCCGGGCGATCCGGCGAAGTCTGCCGCAGCACACCTAAAGCCAGGGGTCTTCACTCTTGGTGAGCTTGGCCATATAGACAAAGACGGCTATGTCTACATCGGTGACCGCGTTTCGGACATGGTCGTCTCGGGTGGTGTCAACCTTTACCCGGCTGAGGCCGAGCAGGTACTCATTGGTCACCCAGACGTAGCGGATGTTGCCTGTATCGGCGTTCCGCACCGTGAGATGGGTGAGGAACTCAAGGCCCTTGTGGTCTTGTCGGATCCTGAAAAGCGGGTAGACGAGAGCGAGATTCTTGGGTACTGCTTGCAGCGGCTTTCACATCACAAATGTCCGCGTACGGTCACCTTGGTTGAGGATCTTGGTCGGACGACCATGGGAAAAATCGACAAACGAAAGCTTCGTTCGCCGTGGTGGGACGAACCGGCAACGACCTCAGACTGAGGAGCGGGACGGTCCAGCGGGTGAGTCCCGGAACATCTCTTCCGCGTCGAATCCGATTCGCTGGTCGGGAGTGATTTCGATCACGACCCGACCAGGGCTGTCTAGGTGTTTAACGAACGCAGCCTGAGCCTCGCTGGTCTCCGGTCGGACTTTGGCAGCCAGGGCGGGGTAGAACCATCCGGTAGTTGCAGCATCATCCAACACTCTTGCGTTGCCCTTGTAGGTCACCGTCTGGCTGATTCCGATGTCGGTGCCTCGGCTGGAGATCGCCAAGGCGACTCTTGGCCTACGTTCCACCGCGGGTACCCGTTTCCGACGTCGAGTACAGGTAACCCAGAACCGTCCTTCGTGGAAGACGAAGTTCATGATTACCCCAACCGGTTCACCTGCGGTGGTTGTCCACATGAAGGTGCATTCGGTTTGCTTAGAGAGCAGTACGGCTTCCCGATCGTCGTCTAGGTGGAACTTCGACACGTCTTCGTAGCTGTCGACGTAATCGGTTCCGCTTTCCGGTTCGGTCATTTCGTGCTCCTTGCCCATCCCCCGAAACAGTGGGGAACCTCTTGGCATCAAACTAATCAACTAGTTAGTTTGCAGAAATGTACATGAGGTGTAAGGCACTTCCGGGGGCTTCTCGAGTTGGCTAGGGCCTTTCGCTTCGCCTGTCAGGCATACGCGCCGTCGTCGAAGGCCGAATGGCTGGACACCGCGCGGCGTGTCGAAGACTTGGGTTATTCCACTTTGCACGTCGCGGACCACTACTTCGGTCCTGGTCTTGCCCTGGAGGAAGCCAGACACCCGCTCCAGACGGTTGCTGCCATACCCGCAATGACTGCAGCAGCAGGGGTGACGGAATCGCTCCGAATCGGCTGTCGGGTCCTCTGTGTCGACTATCACCACCCCGTGGTACTGGCCAAGGAGCTCGCCACAATCGACCTGTTCTCAGATGGTCGTCTTGAGCCAGGTTTCGGAGCTGGTTGGGTTGGGTCGGAATACGAGGCACTCGGGATCCCGATGGAAGCGCCTGGCGTCCGGATTGAACGCCTAATCGAAACGGTGGAGTTCACCCGGGAGTTCTTCTCTGGTGCGGAACTTTCGTTTCATGGAGCACATGTGACTGCAAGAAACATGCGGGCCGTGCCCGCTTCGGTCCAGCCGGATGGTCCCCGCGTCATGGTGGGTGGTGGATCACCACGGGTGCTCAAGGCCGCTGGTCGTATTGCTGACATCGTGTCACTGAACTTCGACAACTCAAGTGGCCGGATCGGTTCTGACGGCGTGCGTTCGGGCAGCTCAGACCAGACGTCAAAGAAGATCGACTGGGTTAGAGAAGGAGCCGGAGAACGATTCGGGGACCTCGAGCTTGAGATAGGCGCCTACTTCACGTCGGTCACTCACAACGCACAATCAGACACAGAACTTGTAGCGCAGAGGGTTGGTGTGGCGAGTGAAGATCTGCGAGACCACCCCCACGTGCTTATCGGCTCTGTCGAAGAGATCGTGGAGCAGCTTGAGAGCCAGCGAGAGGTCACCGGCATCTCATACGTGACCGTTGGCGCAGCGGTTCTCGAAGACTTTGCGCCCATCGTCGAACGGTTGGCCGGCCGATGACTCTGGTGGCCGCAGGGCTATCGCCAAAGGTGCAAAAGATGGAGGAGCTCAGATCATGACCGGTGCCCATCCAGACCTTGGTGACTTCGACATCTTGGACCCGGAGGTCCAGCAGTGTCCCCACCTGTACTACGCGGCCATGCGCGAGTCGTGTCCCGTATTTCTCGCCGAAGCAGCAGGAACCGAGTTTTATCTGATCAGCAGACATGAGGATGTCATGCGGGTCCTGATGGACCCTGGGACGTTTTCTTCCAAGTTCGGGCGTTCCGGCCTTCCGCCGAGCAAGGAAGCAGTCAAACGACTTATCGAGGTACAGGAGGAATACGGGGCCTATCCCCGCCGGGACACCCTCTTGACGGTCGACCCGCCGGAACATACCCGGTATCGGAAACTCGTAAGCCGTGCCTTCACTTCACGTGCCATAGCTGACCTCGAGCCGTTCATCCGGAGTCTTACCAATGAGTTGATAGACCGTTTCCTCCCCACTGGTCGTTGTGAATTCGTTGAGGAGTTCGCGGTACCGCTTCCGGTGGCCGTCATTGCTCGGGCTCTCAACGTCCCCGGTGATCGGCTGGAGGACTTCAAGCGTTGGAGCGACGATGCGGTTGCCGGCACTGGGAGAGAACTCACAGTCGATGAGCAGGTCGAGTGTGAGAAATCAATCATCGAGTTCCAGCACTACTTCGCCGAGCAGTTGGATCAGCGGCGTGCAGAACCCCGTGATGACATCCTGACAAACCTGGTCCAAGCACGTATCGACATACAGGAGGACCCTGACCTGCCCGACGAACCGCTGTCCACCGAGGAGATTCTCAGCATCCTCCAGCAGATACTCGTCGCGGGGAACGAGACCACGACAAAGCTCCTAGCCGAGG
>Ga0208765_1000736_pt1 | contig 21136 bp, 13 predicted proteins | sample ETNtaG_2_FD_185783 | JGI IMG/M metagenome (GOLD analysis project Ga0208765, IMG submission 185783) | Marine microbial and viral communities from oxygen minimum zone, Eastern Pacific Ocean - ETNP201406SV203 (SPAdes) (version 2) | ecosystem: Environmental > Aquatic > Marine > Oceanic ...
CCCGCCACCCATCCATGGCGGCCCGTGAAATCGAAGAGCGAGTTCGAAATTGGCTATCTGGAGAGGGTCTTGAAATTAAGGAACGCAAGGATCCACGCGCTAATTTCCATTTTCTAGTTCGATACCCGCCCACCAAACATGGACATTTGTTCAATGTCTTATCACCAAAGGAACGAAACCTCCTCGTCATCTCAAGCGTGACCCAAGTAGACTCTGGGCAACAAGATGAGATGAAGAAGCACGCAGAGACCGATCCAGATGGTTGGGAAGAATGGCTTCACGAAACTCGCCTCCAATTAACCCGTTCTCATGTTGATTGGGTTTTGCATGTTGGCCACGGGGAAGGAAAACCCGGCCCCCTTCAAGCATTCAATCTTTCAATGCCGACTTGGTTTGATGGAGTCACCCAGAACGAAGTAATGCAAACCCTGCGTCGCTTGTGGCTATCGAAATTATCCGTGATTCATGAGATTAAATTCTCATATGGCCCTGGAATTGGAAAGCCCGGACCAGTCGATGATTGGGCCAAAGGTGGACCTCAACCTAGGCCCGACACCGCCCACTCAACCGATGAGGTTGAAACCGACGAAACAGGCGGTTTCGGCACGGGATTCGACCCTTCAGAATGGGCATAATCATCTCATGCGCGCGCTCGCGCGATTCTGACCGCTAAGGGGTTCGGTTAAGTAGGAGGGAAATGGCGTTTCCAAAGTGCTGGAGATAGTCTCCAGGGGGCCGAATAACATGAACAACCACAAACACAGCAGCATCACATTGGTGATGATTTTCGTAATGAGTACGTTATTGATTGGTTATACACCACCAGTTGCACAAGGCGCATCAGTCGTAATCACTGATGCTGTGCAACTTGTAGATGGTGGATCAGTCAACGAACGTATGGCATCAATGACAAGTGACAGCGAAGGAAATATCCACGTCGTATGGACTCGCAACACGCAGCATTTGTATTACACAATGCTCAATCCTCGTGCCCAGACAGTTATCGATGTCACACAAATTTCCAATGGTGGCGGTCATCGTGCATGGCACCCCGATATTGCCATCGATTCAGAAGATCGCATTCACGTGATTTGGACCAACAAGGCCAGCCAACACGAAATCCTGTATACGCTCCTCGACCCTAGCTTGGACGACCAAGATGGCACTTCTGCCGATGATGGCGTAATTTCTATCATTGAGGATACCGAAGTTGTCCGACGCCAACAGAATCGCGATTGGCCAGCGATTGCAGTTGACAGCCAAGACAATGCCCACCTCGTGTGGGAGGATTCCTTTGATCGACACGACAAGTACTTCCAGCAGCCCCAGATTTACTACAAGTTCTTGGAAATCGATGAAGCATCTCGCACAGCGATCACAGCAATTGACAGCACCCTTCTAACACCAATCATTGGCCACAAAGGCCACCCTGACATTGCCATTGATGCGGATGACTTGGTGCAGATTGCATGGGACGATACACGCGGCGGTAAGGTGGAGATTGTAGCTCCAATCGACACCTCTGGTTCGATGTATTCAGAATGGGCAGACATGTGCGTTGTCTTTTACGGCGGCACATGGTCTAACGGTGGTTCGTTCCAAGGCATCAAACCAATGCTGATGGAAGCAAACATCTCGGTCTTTGAGACACTGTATGCACTCGGTGGATTCTATCCGAGTGCTGCAACTAGTGGTGCATGCGCTGGTCAGCCACATCACGAGAACCCTCGCGCCAATCACCTCGATATCGGTGACGATTCCGGCGGCCTCATCAAGTTGCACAGCACCATCTACAACGGCGGCGCTCAAAGCGGCGGGTATCAGGGAGAAGACTGGGGCCCAGGCAGTACATGGGCGTGCTTGTCATGGGTAGATGCTCAAGGACAAGTTCCAGGCAATCCACCCACAACTCACGATCACCACTGGAACCCGAATGCAACAAAGATTGTCATTCCAATCAGTGACGAAGGCCCCAAGGGTGGAGACCCTCCTCAACAATCAGATGACATTGCCAGTATCAACGAGGCACACGACGCCTGTGTTGATGCCGGAGTCATTCCAGTCGGTTTGTATGGTTCCTCATGGGGAGCAAACAATCAGGTAGCCAGCCACATGCACGATCTTTCAGAATGCCCGAACGGCCAGGTCAACACGAACCCACGAATATGTCCGGGTTCAACCACTCGAAACACTGACGCTGGTGGTCAAGTGTATGCATTCCCAGCATCGGGAAGTAACAACATGGCTACACTTGTTGAAGCCATGGTATTCCTTGCAACCAACAACAGCCGTGAAATTTACATGACAGTTCTGGATCCATATGCGAAGATTCAGAATCCAGCACCCGGTTGGGTTTACGGCGATTCTGGAACAGATGAATCCAACAATCGATACACAGAGGATTTGGGTCCAAGTCAGGATTCCAATGGCTACGGGCACCTCGTGGTCGTCAATGACACTCGCATCACCCTAGATGACGCATTCAGTCTACACCCATCATTGGCAATCGACAACAGTGGCGATACCCACCTGACATGGATGGACACCCGTGATTACGGATTTGACAAGGACGACAACTACGAGGTATACTACACTCGCCTCCGCCTCCGCGGTGCAGCAGAGTGGGACGGTGTATCAGGTGGTTTGCCAACCTACGGAATCAAGAAGATTGTCGACACTAGAATCTCATACGTTGAAGGAGCCAATAATGTCAATCCGAATGATTACTACAGAGCATCATCATACATGCCACAAGTGATTGCGGACAACCAGAATAACATTCACATGTCTTGGCTTGAGAACTCAAATACATCTCAAGGTGAATCAATCATGTATACTCGATTGAATCATACCAATGATGTCGGTGATTGGCCATTGAACAGCATTGCTGCAGCAGTACTTGATCCATGGGAGCGTGTTGACGTATCTGAGTGGCACAGTGACAAACTGGGCCCAAATAGCGGCCGTCAACCCGAACTTTCTCAGCCACCAGCATTTGCGAATGACCTTGGTAGCGGAGCCCATATTGCGTGGTCTGATACCAATAAATGCAATGAGAATTCAAACAATGGTGCGTACACGCTTTGTTACACTCACGTACTTACAGGCCAAGTCGATGTTGAGCTGGCCGATGATGAGACGTACTATCACGTAATTGAACCGGGTGAACAGACCATTTACAATTTAACAGTGAACAATTCAACTCCAGGTCCAATTGATTTGGTGTCGGATACATTTTCTGTGAATCTTTCAGGTGTTCCTGTGAATTGGACTGCGAATTTATTCTTCGCTGATAATCACACAGCGATATTCCCGGAAACTCCGATTTTCTTGTTGGGAGGCGAATCGGTCCGAGTATACCTACGAGTCCGCGCACCATCGATATACCAAGCGAATGCGGATGAGTTGGCACAGGTTGTCGTCTCAGCTGTATCACACAAGGATCCAGCGATTCGCAGCGATCGATTGACCCTGACTCTAATGGATGTGGTTCACGGCATTGAGTTGGAAACAAGTCATTATCAATCGGACGTAGAACAAGGCGAAACCGCAATCTTCTCGATTACGATTACCAACACAGGCAACGTCTTCGATACTTTTGCATTCTATGACCCAACAACGTTGCAAGGTCAACAGGAATGGCTGCTACCTTGGGGTTGGCAGATTAATTTCCCACTGATGGTTAGTTTAGATCCAGGCCAATCTGTAACAAAGAATCTGGAGATATCAGTGCCCACGACACAGGATCCGGGCACGTTTGCGTTATATCTCAAAGGATGGTCTATGGGTGAACCAGTCAAGAGTTTAGACAAAGGCACATACGATGTGTTGGAATTGTGGGTGAACGTAAGTATCCGTTCAACGGGCAACATCATCTTCGAAATCTTCGACACATCAGAATATGTCATGCCCGGCGATTGCCATACCTACACAATCGACGTCATCAAGAAGTTCGCCCCCGGATATCTGATTTTCACGACACCAGGTTCCCCTGAAGCGAAACCAGATGGAATGCCCATGAATGAATGGCAATACGACCATTGGACTGTGAATTTGGACTTCAGCAACGCCCCAGGTGGCAATGAAGGCGAAATGAGTAAACCGCGACATTGGTCTCAGATCAATGTTCCATACGAAGTCGCAGTTGTTGTTTGTGCACCACTCAACGCCAGTGCGGGACTTGGACCCGCGATTACAGTGAAAGCACACCTTCAGGGTGCTTCGCGAGTATCTGACGCCGTGATTCTATCGACCAACGTTGAGCACGTGTATGATTTGGAAATGGATGTTCCTTCAACCACACACTCTGTTGACCCGGGTCAAGCTCTGGTCATCCCGATTACCACGACAAACGATGGTAACGGACCTGATCGCTACGATATGCGAACCGCATCGATTTCAGATACCAATGGCACACAGTTGCTGTGGGATATCCAAATTCCACGTGCAACCCTCTCGGAACTTGAGCGTGATGATGCCGAAACAATCGATGTTATCATCAACATTCCTGGACAGATTGTTGCAGGTAATTACCAAGTTGTTCTGAAGGCATTCAGTGAGGAATCATTCGAAGGAACAGATGAGAGAGATGCAATACTCTTTGAGATCACAGTCAATCAGTTCCATGACATGCAAATCTGGCTTGATAACACCGTTGAAAGCCAAATCAAGACCACTGCGCCCGGCCGTACCGTTCGATATTTGCTGAATGTGACCAACAATGGTAACGTTCCAGATATACCCACATTGCACAACCACACCAAGAGTGGCAATGATTGGAACGATCAGCCAAGCATGGGCTCCTTGTCGAGTTGGAATGTTGAATATGCAATGGTCGAAGATTTCGATACAGAGTTGCCCAGAGAGATCCCTTGTGCTGAACTCGCTGTTGGCGAATCCGCACCAGTGTATGGCTGTGCATACCACGCAGACGGAACATGGAGTCTAGCAGAAATGCCGGCGTATACCACCGTTCAAGTCATGGTCATCATTGACATCAGCCCTTCAGCCACACTCGCAAATCGTGAGATTGGAATCAAGGTGCTGTCGAACTACGGCGGTTCACCAAACGGTGACACCGATGAGACAGCCTCCTGGATGGACAGTTGTACGATTGATGCAGACAACGACGGTGTTGTGGACAATGTATACCCATGCGACACCAATGAGCAGGTTCTCCGGATTCGTCTTCGAGCCCCAGATCTAGAAATCATCGATGTCACACCCGTGCGAACAGAAGCGCCAGTTGGCGAGATGATACCAGTCAACATCCAAATTATCAATCGAGGAAACGTTCACGCTACAGATATCAACATCGTACTCTGTGAAGATGAGACGGAAGACAACATCCGCAACAACATCTGTTCAGAAGAAAACGTCGCCTATCGTCAAGTGATTGGTGCTTTGATGCCACCAGATGACAGTGGTTCAGCCGAGGCCGTTGAGATTACACTACTCTATCCAGTCACCGCTGGTAATCATGATGTGGTTGCAATCGTAGACCCCGGTAATCTCATCATCGAAGCCAATGAGGCCAACAACCGCAAAGATCTCGGCCAACTTTCGAGTGAAAACGGTTGGGTTGACGTTGCAATGGAAGCCGCTGGAACATGGTCCGTTCCGACAATGATTCTACTGCTCACCATCGCTTTGATGGCAGTTGCAGGCATGGTCATGATTGGTCGTCGACGTGAAGCATTAGCTCGTGTCGATGCACAATCTAGCATGGTTTCAATTGAAGATGAGATGCGATTCTGATTACGAATCACGACGAATCAGTCTTGGCTAACCACCAAGGCAGTAAACGATCATCGCTGGTTGCAATAATCGTGCCCGTTTCAGCGCCGAGTTGACGCATCATGACGCCGCGCAATGCATCCATCATCTCTTCTGCTCGCTGTGGTTGAATCTGCATTCCAGCACAGAATTGGTCTAGATCAACCGGCCGCCTTGGAGCTTCCAGCAATACATGAGCCAACTGCCTTTCTTCGTAAATGTCGAAGGTGTCATCGACGACACGACTGGCCTTTTGCTTGATTTGTTGATGAAGGGCAATGAGGGCATCTCGTTCAGCATCCAGGCGATCAAGTTCATCGTTTAATTCCGACAACATTCCCAAGGCTTCAGCCATGGGCAATCTACGCCGTGTCCCCACGCGTTCTGCGACACCTAGAACATCCTCTGGCAACCGGCTCGACAGTCGGGTTGGTCCACCAGATGGCAATTGCCGATGTTCGGCTCGGAAAAGATCGGGCCCCAAATCCAGTCGAAGTGAGAAAGATTGCGTAATTGCATAGATTCGCTTGGGTGGGCCACCTTTTTCACTGGGCACTTTTTCACTGACAACAAAACCAGCCTCTTCGAGAACTTTGAGATGTTTCATAATCGCTTGTTGGGAAACATCGAGTAATTCTGCCAATTGTAGAGGGTAGTGCGCTTCGCGTACAAGATGCTCCAAAATGGAGCGCCGAGTGCGATTTTCCAATATGGAAAGCGCGGTATCGAAATCAGTGACCACTTCACAACCCGGTGTTAACTAGCCATAGGACTCCTATGAATCCTCGTCTAGTTCACCCTTCGTCCCATGACTTCCAACTACGTTCTGCTTCTTCGCCAACATCATCGCTTGACTGCGGCACAGAATCATCAACAGTGTCGATATCATCTACAACTCGTGCCAATTCACCTACACGGTCGGGTCGATCTGCAAAAGGAGCAGGTGTTCCTTGTTCCTGTGGTTGTTGGTTGATAGTCAAATCGAGAACTTCGCCACCGTGTACACTTCTCCATATTTCATCAGTCGTCGGAACTCGTTGCTGAACAGTTCCGTCCATGGGCGCAATTGGAATGGTTATGCCATCAGCTGTTTGCATTACAATGCCAGCCTTTGCAGCCTTTTTCCTACCATTCATCCACAAGGCGAATGCAATGGGCAACAAGCACCCTCCAAAGAGAATTCCACAGCACCCACCAGTGATGTAAGTTGAATCAGAATTGTTGGCTAATTCCATTTCATCAATGGCCCACAACACTTCGCCTTCACCAGCATTATTGCGTAGAGTATGAGGCCCGCTTTCATCCGGGATGAATGTACCAACCGCAAAGTACCACTCACCATCAACACCTTCACGATCCGATTGGATCCAATTCGGCGAACCCACCGTCACTTCAGTCCCTGTTGCCTCTTCGGTTATCGTGCTGTTATGATGTACGTCATTGAGTCGAAAGAGCAAGTAAGAACTCTCCTTGCTGAGATTAACGGTTTCATTTTCACCACCGTCTAATTCAAGAAGATGATTTTCACCAGGATCGAGTGTTGCCATCCACGAGGGATATACCGAGACCATTACAGCGATGGAGATACCCAACACGATGGCACCGGCAATCATCAGCCGCTTCGGCCACAGACTTTGGCTCACAACCTCGCCTCTTCGTCAACGTTCATGTCTGTTATGCTCAAATCCCAAGTCCGACTTCAGCCAATTTTTCGGGCAAATAGGTATCTGTAACGAAATCGAGGCCATATTTTGCCAGAGACTGCTGCTCAGCTTTCTTATCCAATGAGAGCATCATCTGGATCTGTTCTTGCCACCAACCATCAGCAAATCTTGGGTCACTGAGTTCTGCCTTCAGCGCCTCCACGTCCTTGCTCGATAACTTGTCACTCGGCAAATCGTATGCTTCGATATCATCGGATGTAATGCCCAAATATTGAGCCGAAGGCGTTGCGAGATATTCAGAAATATGCGCCGTCTTAATCGCACCATAGGCGATACTCGCGAAGATTCTGAAAGACCACGGATCACCGTCGAGGAAGACAATAATTGGTAAATTCCATTCTTCGTTCATTCGTTTCAATATCCGACGAGTGGAACGAGCAGGTTGCCCCTTCAAGTGCAGTAATCCACATTGATAATCTTCGTCAAATCCATTTTCCACGAGACGATCAAACATACCACCCGTCTCAATGGCCATGATGAACCGAATATCATGTTCTACCAATTCGATTTTTTCGGACTCAACATTGTATGGAACCCCGTAACCCGAATCACCAACATCGTCACGGGCATTAATTCGCATCCATTCACCGCGTCGGTTTCTCTCATTCAACGTCAGATTCCCAATCATCCGAGCCCCATCCTCTTCAGGGCGGAGTTTGAAATCCTCACGCAAACATTTCGTGACAATTTCAAGATCTTCAGCGAGATTGTTACTCTCGTTCTGTGAGCCAAACTTGCCATGACCCCATCCTTCCGAGATGTAGTACATTTCACGAAGAGTGGATGACTTTTCACTCCCAATCATCTGTTCAATGAATTCAATGATATGCAAAGCGCGTAGTAACTGCCTCGCACTCCCCAGACTCGTAGCATCACGAGTTGAGCGCTTACTGCCATATTTGTAGACGCCCAATTTATCGTCAAATCCAATGTTATTCTTGGTTCGTACGGGCAAGGTCATTGTTGGGGCTTCGCCCTTTGCCATTCGCTTGTACATTTCTCTTGCAACACCGTGGAGATTTTCCACAACTTCTTCTTTGGTTTTTCGTTGAGTCACACTCATTCTTCCTCACCTCCGCCAAGGCCAAACCAATCTGAATCTTCATCAGATGGAGTTTCAGCATGGCTGATATTCACTTCTGGAACGTTATTTACAGGACCATCATCGACGATTACTGGAGATGCAGATACTTCGATCAAATCTCCATCTTCTTCACCTTCTACTTCTTCCTCTTCTTCTTCGCGAAGCATTTCAGCAAGAATCGCTTCATCGATTTTGGTTGCCCCGATGATATCTCCTGCGCCTCGGAAAAAGATGTCAACTTCTGACCAATCCCCATTCGATAATCCTTCAACAACAAATGAGACCGTCGTCGAGGCTCCTGAATCCAGTGTATCTAATTTCCAGGCCCAGAGCCCCTTCGCTTCTCTTCGCCCCCCCAAGGGGTTGTCACCCATTGTGACTCCCTCTCGTTCAGGCCAAGTCGACAGCAAGGTGTATGCACGTGGGCGGGCAGTGTAATTGTACACCTCAATGGTTGCCCGAGTAACCTTTGCCTCCTTATCCCATTCGACTTTTTCCTCAAGGAATACGGCATTCATAATCTTGGTAATGACGGGAGCCAGCGGCACCGGTTCAGCATCTAAGATTGCAATTGTCTTATCGTGAATTTCGGGCAATATGATGTTGACAAGTTCGAATTTCTCTTGCGCTTTCGCCTTCTGCTTCTGCTTCTTGAGGTGATTTCGCAATCCTCGCCCCACCTCAAGCATCGCGAGCCGAATCTCATCATGGACATCGACATTGTCAGAGAGTGCTTCTTTTGCTTCACTGGTAAATTGGACGTTGGTACTTGCAAGATGAATCAATACAGCAGCTGGACCCTTTGGAATCCCCCTCCCGCCGGGATGATCTAGACCGTAACGTTTCCAATCTACAGATTCCAGTGCCTTTGTGAGCAGACATCCACCCTGTTGATACATCAAGGGAACGCGATTTGCAAAGCGCAAAACCTGGATGGGCTGATCACCCGGTAAATCTCCACCGAAAATGAGCCCCACCTCAACTTGGAAGGGATTTCCATTGCTGACTTTTGGCTCTCGGGTCACCGTTGAGACAAACCGAGAATCTATCGCCTTCGAAAGCCCCTTTTTGATGAGTAGATCTTCGATTGGAGAAAGACAATCGGTCGGGGGTGCAGTTAGTTTGACCTTTCCAAAGGCCGCGAGAAGGTCGTTCACTTGATCCGGCTTCAACAGGTGAGGCTTGTCCTTGGGTGTAAGCCCTGCTTTGCTGATAATGTCTTGAGCCCGAGGATTTGTCACAGAAGAAAAAGTATGTCTGAGGAAATATCGGAGAGGAGTATTTGCTCCCTCTCCTTCACTGGGAACGCTCGTATCGCGAAGTAGTCGTTGCAAGGTTCCAATTTCCAATCCATGAGGATGTGGTTTGATGTCCTTCACAGGTCGTGGCAATTCATCGGTAACTCGGGGCCAAGACCCCTCATCAATCATGTTCCCCTCTTCATCGAATGCTTTGAAATCAACACTTGCATGAGGATTGACAATACTCGTCATCTTGAGATATTGATACACAGATTGTTTACCGCGTTGATATTTGGCTTTCATCAGAGTTTCAATACGAATTCCATGATCACCAATCCAATGAAGCCCCTTCGCCTCATTCACTTCATCTTCTGAGAATCTTTTTTCATTGCTAAGAATGGCCTTATTTTTCTTCGTGTCCAATCCAATATTGACACGAACAGCCCCCGACTCTCTGGCGATTTTCGAAATAATAGCGGTGGGTTTCCCAGTCGTTAGTTGACTGTACATGACCACGCCAGTGATTCCAATCCCTTGTTGCCCACGAGTTTGACGAATTGTGTGAAATCGAGAACCGAATAGAAGGGAACCAAACACCTTGGAAATCGATTTTTGCGCAATGCCTGGGCCATTGTCTTGGGTCACCAAACGCAACAGATCTTTCTTTCCCTTGACTTTGTGAACTTCAATCGAAATGGTTGGTAGAATCCGATGTTCTTCAGCAGCATCCAATGAGTTGTCGACAGACTCTTTGACTGCTGTGATAATTGACCGTGGTAGCGTATCGAAGCCCAGAAAATGTTTGTTCTTTTCAAAGAATTCACTAATGCTTGCCTGCTGCATTCCGGATGACTTTCGTGCCATGTGCCTCGCGCTCCACGGCTCCAGGTCCTCCCTACGCCCAATGCGGAGGGGCCAGCAGGCCGCAAACCGCTCGGGCAACGGGGCACCCTAAAAGCCTCAAGGACAGAATATCGATTTACCGCTCAAAATCGAACGTTACTCAAGAGGCGGCTTCGACCGTATAATCTAGAATTAGAAGTTGAACAAGATATTCCACTTCTTCCCCATCATCGGCATGTGTGCAACCAGCACTTCCACCGGCTTCAGCATCGACTGTGAGGTCGAGTGAGTACACTCCCAACCCCACTTCTCCAGCATCCAACTGATTGTGTATTTCCGATTCAGAAAGTCCTGAAACATTTCCAGCTTCCACCATGGAAGCATTGTACCATTCAGCAATTACAAAGTGGACATTCATTCCACCTTGATTGTTCGTCGCATCCTCAGTTGCATTGAATTGATCATGAATTACCGTTCCAGTAATCGTATCGGGTTGGGGATTTCCTCCCGAGAATATACAACCAGCGCCTGAACTTGTTTCATCCTCATCGTAGGAAAGCCTTACCTTCACTCCGACGACATTATCTCCATTTTCCCATGAATCAACCGAGTCGGTGTTGAAATCGAGTGTCAAAGTTTCACCATCCATGATATATTCAGAACCATCACCAAGGTCATACTCATACAACGCAGCATCAATTGTGTAATCGCCTACACCCCCCATTGAATCAGAAGAATCTGGACTGTTGATGAAGTAAAGACTCTCACTGACGAGCAGAAGTACGACGAGGCCAGCCCCCAATGATGCCATGATATTCCTAGGCACCACAATTCTACCAAGGAACGCCGAATCAGAGAGGTCCCGGAAGTGGCACAAGCAAAGGTGAGCGATGAAGGCTGCACCCATTCCTGGCACTGTATCGAAGATGTACTGATCCAATCCTAATAGGCGCCAGATTACAACACTAGTGAACGCAGCGATAATCATCGTCATCGAATGGTAAGTGTCAGGTTTGTAACCCATCATGCGAATTGCAAGGAGTGGAATAAACACAGAAGCAAGGCCGTACACGGCGAAGACAACAAGGCTGAACACAGAATCGTTTCCAGTAATATCTGCGACTAACGAAATTGCTGTTGCAAACAAAGCAACACCCAACGTGACCAACTTCGTCGTCTTGTGGTCCTGACTCCATTCGGGTCGAATATCGTCCGTTACAGCAGCTGTACAGGCAAGGACCTGACTGTCTGCGGTTGACATGGTTGCGGCAAAAATCGAAGCGAGAATCAGGCCCACCCAAAATGGACCGAGGACTTCCATTGCAATCATCGGAAGCCCCATCTCGGGGTTAAAACCCGCACCGTCAAAGACGACTCTGCATGTCAATCCAATGATGTACATCAGCACGATGAAAGGAGTCTGCCAAACAAAGAACCACACTGCAGCCTGTTTTCGATCCGAATCATCACCCAGTGTCATAATTCTAGACACGACCTGAGGTTGTCCTGCTACACCCAGTCCACCAAGGAAGAAGGCAAACACCCACAGCGTAACACCCATTTTGAGACCGGGTGGGAACATGGAGGTCAATGTGGGATCCATCGTTTTCAATGAAGCATGCATTCCACTAAATCCACCAACTTCACCCAAGGCAACCCAACAAAGAAGACCAGTTCCGATAATCATCACACAGGATTGCGCTGCATCGGTCCAAATCGAAGCGCGGATTCCTCCCGCGTAACAATAGGCAACAACTAGAACAAAACCAAGTAGGATACCGACGATGTTCGACCAGCCGAGAATTGCATTGAGTGCAACACCACCTGCAGTGAGTTGCGCTGCAGCATAAATGGAGAGGAAGATGACAGATAGGATTGCTGCAATCTTGGCTTCTGGCGCCCCCTTCACATTGGCAACGAGCGAGGAGAGCGAGCGCACATCCCGATCTTGCGCTTCTGTTTGGATGAATTTGAACACCCAAACCCAAGCCACGACCTGTCCAGCCATTGAAATGATGGAAATCCAGATGGCAGAATACCCTAAGAGGTACACAAATCCAATGAATCCAATGAACATGTATCCACTGTTCCAAGTGCTGACAGCAGATAGGGCTGCTAGACCAGGATGCATACCTCGTCCAGCGACTAGATAATCATCGGTCGTATCTTCCTTGACACGCATTGATGAAAGTCCTATGGCGGCGAAGAAGGACATGAAGAGAAGGAACGAAAGAAGGAGAACAATTTCCATACGAACACCTCACTCAAACAGGCCTGGTCGCCAAGCAGTAATCTTCCCTGTGAATGCAGAAGCCATCACTGTCAGTGGACTTGCTAGGTACAATTTCCCCGGACCAGAACGGCCTTGGAAATTTCGATTGATTGCAGATACGGACACCTGATCTGGATTGTCACTAACACCGGGGCCAGCACCAATACAGGCACCACATCCCGGATCAATCAGTTTGACACCCGCTTCGGCGAACATTGCCGTCCACCCATTACGTTCTGAGAGTTCTTTTACAGATTTGGAACCAAATTGAATGTAGCAATCGACTCCTTCGGCAACGGTCAGCCCAGCGTCTAATGCAGCCTTGGTGACCATTGCATAGTATGCGAAGTCGTCATCTTTTCCTGCAGTGCAAGAGCCAGCGTAAGCGATATCGATGGCCACATCACCCAATTCGTCAATGTACGCACCATTGGTCGGGTCTGACGGAACCCCTTCGTCAGGATTGCCGGGGTGCGCAACCATCGGCCGTATCTCATCGAGATTGATTGAATGGATACCTCCGTCGTAATGGGCATCAGCATCAGCATGTACGAATGCAGATCGAATCTCTTCCTCGGTCAACCCTTCCCTTCGTGAGAGTAACCAGTCAATGGTTAGTTGATCAGGATCGCAAATACCAGTCTTGGCACTGCATTCGGTCGCCATGTTGCACAGTGTCGCCCGCTCATCCATCGATATCGATGCAAGACCCGGCCCTCCAAATTCCATTGAACGGTCTAGAGTGTCTGAGTGTTTTGCATAATGCCACAGGATGTGAAGAATCACATCCTTCGCAGTACATCCGGGATTGAGTGTTCCGTGCAGTTCGAATCGAATGCTTTCAGGTACTTTGACGAATGCGAATTGATTGTAGACAAGATTTGCATATTCTGTTGAACCGACACCATATGTCAGTGCGTTGGATGCACCACCCATGCAAGTGTGACTATCCGTTGCTTGAATAAAATCTCCAACATCGATGAATTCCTCGCGCGCGACTTGATGACAAATCCCTGGACTCACCCCATCGGTCGCCGAGTAATCCCGAACACCTGTGTGTCTTTGAAAGGTAACTTGCAAATCTCGTAAGGTTTGGATCTTATCTGAAAATGGCCCGAATCTCGCCACTCCTGTAGCATAGAGCAGGTGGTCCTCAAAGACAGCGAACTTCGGGGGATTCGGTAACGAATAATCATCTCCATATTCTTCAGCGAGGAAATTGTGAACCTGAGCGGTCGTGAACTCATGGCTGTAACCACCATCGACAGAAGCGAGCACAGCATCCCCTGGAGAAACGTAGCATGCTGCTCCATTTTGGCCAATTAATTTCTTCGCGATAATTTTCTCAGCCATTGTCATACCACGTGCATCAGTAGAGAGTGCTGGCAAATCAACCTCACCCGAATCAAGCATTTTGGCGAATGGTAGAATGCCTCCATTTTCAAGAATCAATCGAGTAACAGAATCGTATCGCTCTGTGAATTCAGCAAGTGCAACCGATTCCCCATTCTGCAATCGCTCCAACATTGCATGGTCACCCATGACCTGTCCAAGGTTGATGTTGTTCCGCTCATGAATCGGTGCGAAAGAAGCTGCGATGATGACTCTGATACCAGACCACCGCTCACATTGCGCAGCCGTTTCGCGACTACTTCCAGTCCCTTTTCGATGTCCACTGACAAGAACCTCAAAACCACCTTCTTTGAGTGCGCCCTGCTTGAACACCCGCTCCCCTTCATGCATGAGCCCCGCATATGCATTATCTGCGATTAATGCAGGATCATGGTCAAAGCAAACCCAAGCAGGTGTCATGACATCGGTGTTGATATCGTCGAGAAGATCGTCGACCGAAAGATTCTCCATTCGAAGATTCAGACCATTGTACAACTGCTCTTTGATGAGATTCAAATCCTTGGTCAAAAAGAGAACTCTTTTCTCTGGATTCAGAGAAACGGATTCCGGAGGCCAAGACAAAGACACAAACTCACCCAGAATTCTCTAATGGGCTGGCCTATATGACCGTTCGTAAACAGCCAGATAGAGTTGGTTGCCTACACACCCCCTCCACCGTAGGTGGAGGAGGACGCGTGTAATCGTGGTATCGAGAAGAGAGAAAATGGAGGGGAGAGAATACGAATATTCAACTCAAAAAAAGAATCAAAAACCAACAGAGGAGAATCGATATATGTACCCATCAAATTTAAATAGCATCCCCTTTCGGAATTATATTACTTCCTCTATTATTAATGGTGGAAGAGGGGAGTGTAAAAATGGCTGATGAACAGGTAGAAGACATTGTCAAATGTCCAGAATGTAATTCGAGAAAATTAGACAGAGATGAGACGCGTGGAGAAATTGTCTGCCAAGATTGTGGACTTGTCTTAGAAGACAATGTTATCGATCAAGGTGCAGAATGGCGTGTGTTTAGCCCAGAACAAGGCGATCAACGCGCACGTACGGGCGCGCCAATGACTGTGATGCTACACGACAAAGGTCTGAGCACCGATATCGATTGGCAGAACAAGGACTACTCTGGCAAGACAATCAACAGTCGATACCGAAGCCAATTCTATCGCATGCGCAAGTGGCAGAAGCGCAGCCGTGTGAGTAACGCGACCGAGCGAAATCTCGCCATGGCACTCGCAGAACTTGATCGTATGGCGAGCCGCCTCGAACTACCAAAGACGGTTCGAGAATCTGCAGCTGTGAATTACAAGAAGGCAGTTGAGAAGCGCTTGATTCGTGGTCGTTCAATCGAAGGTGTTGCAGCTGCAAGTTTGTATGCTGCTTGCCGACAGTGTGGCGTTCCGCGTACACTTGATGAGATTGGCCAGGCCAGTCGAACAGGTCGCAAGGAAATCGGCCGCACATACCGATTCATGGTCCGTGAACTCAAGATGAAGATCATGCCAACCGGTCCAGAGGATTACATTTCCCGATTCTGTTCAGGACTTGGATTGGATGCAGAGGTTGAAGCCAAGGCCTACGAATTGATCAAGGCAGCACAGGAAAAAGAATTGACCAGCGGGCGTGGACCAACAGGAATCGCAGCATCGATTATCTACATCGCAAGTGTTCTTTGTGGTAAGCGTCGAACTCAGCGCGAAGTTGCTGAAGTTGCAGGCGTGACTGAAGTGACCATTCGAAACCGATACAAGGAACTCATCCAGAACCTCAACATCGAACTAGACATCTGATGGTGTGGTCGCCGATGAGCGATTGGCGCGAACAAAACGAACTCTCACAGCGTTTGTTTGAACAAACACAAGAGGCTCTTGAAGTCGCCATGTCGCGTGGCTGTGAGGATTGGCCATTACCGGAACCCCCACTATCTGATCCAGATTTCCCAGTCATACCACCTCAAGAACCCGGGAAACTAATCGAAATCGCGCATGCATTACTCAAGGCGAACCGAGCAGCTTTTGAACGAGATCTTGAATCGATTGGCGAATCATTGGTCCCACATCGGTTGTCTTTGACTGCAGACCCCGCACGCGAAGCGCGAAAGTGGCTTGGACGACGAGGCGAGGAAGTCGCTGAGCGTGCCTTATTCATCAGGGCAGAAACTCTTCTCGCACAAGCACTCGATGCTGATGCCCCCGATGTCGATCGTTGGTGGGTTGCCATTGCTCTGCTGAATGGCATGTCATCCAAAGACAGTCCGATTTCCCGGCAACAAGGATATCATCTGATGGAAAGCATCGCCCTTGCCCGCAAACCAGGATATTGGCATGGCGGTGCTACACCCGGACCCCATCTTGTCGATTGGCAAGAGGGCCGTGAAGTCACACCCGCCTCACCGATGCAGGCAGATGCAGGTGGCGCATTTGCTGCTGGCTGGCTACTTGATCGAATGGAGGAAGCAGATCCCCCGCGCCCCGTACTGGTCGAATGGTTGGATCTTGCATTGGCAAGACGAGATCTAGTTGACCCCCTGTCCATTCTATCTCGCCTCAACCGTATGGCTGGCGATGGAGATATCGCACTCTCAAGCCGCATCGCCGCCTTGCTTCCTAGAGCATGGGATTTGGATTTTGAAGGGTCGCAACAATTGGAGAACACACTCCTTGCACGAGAACCTCAGGTCCGATGTGCTCTTGCTGATGCTCTCGATGAAATCCTTCAGCGCCGTGGTTCAGCCGCACTCCCACTTTTGGACAACCTCCTCTCTGACGAGTCATCAGATGTTATTCGCATCGCTACAGGCTCCATTCGCCTCACGGCCACATTAGATCCAGAAGGATTTGCCAATCGATGCGCTCGCGTTGTGCACCAACCTGATACAAGCATCCATCGTCGATTTACACAAACCGCTCTCCGTGATTATTTGGTCATGCATCCACAAGATCGCAAGGGATTGACTGTACAGTTGTGGATCAATGGCGACGAAGTCGTCCGAACTCGCCTTCGAGAACTCCTTCTTCATATGGTGGATGAGCATTCTGAATCACTGTCTGGTATATTGAAACGAATCGTTTCAATGGATGGTGAGAATTCACTTGAAGATCTTTGGAGGGTGCTCGAAGTCCGCTCACCTAATGCGGCTACTGCATGGAGAAATCATATCGAGCATGGTGCAGAACTCCCCTAGTGGCGGCATAGATTCTTTCAACTGAACACTGGACGCAGATTCATGGACGAGTCCAACCCATCACGCCACCCGGCGGTTGCGAGCCTTGGGATTCTCCTGATTTGCTCGACCTTGGTTTCGGGTTGGGCGCCTACAGGTCCATGGGGCTCCGAGTCGTTTACACGCGGCGTCTTTGGATTGGCGGGTGGAATCATGCTGTATCTGGCATGGTATCGCCACACGTTTGGAATGTGGGGCGTGATTCCTGCTCTCAGTATGTGGAAACAGCCCAAGAGTTCAACGCGAATATTGGCGGCTTTGGGTGTCGCTTTCGTGTTCAGTGCCAGATTCATGGGTCACACATTGGAAACACTCCCTGATCCAATGGCGATGCTCATCATGCTCAGTGGTTTGTTGATGCTGCTCACTTCACTTTACGCATGGCTTGTCTTAGAAGGGCCACTTGGCGATGAGGAGGAATGAACTTGCCCGATGACGATGATGGTGATTATGAATCTGGGTTTTCCTTTGAGGGACTCACAGGTATTGAAGAAGAACCCGAGAAAACCCCAGAGCAAAGTGCCGAGAAAATCACAGCAACACTTGCGGATTTCCCTGTCGATAATTGGGAGAGTAAAAAAGATGCACAGCACATTGTGGATTGGTATAATGATCTAGCAGCCAAGCGAGAAATGGAACCAATGTCATTTCGTGAATTCATGAACATGACTGGCAACAGACATTTCGACTCAATCAATGATGCTCAGGATTTCTTGGATTTCGCCCTAATGATGCTGAACTCATCTGAGTCAGATCGAGAATGGCACCACTCACAAACGCAACCGGGAGAAGGCACGTGGGCAGGCCTTGCAATTTTTTGGGTAATCACCCTCGTTGTATGTACCGTAAGCGTATTTGTTACAGGATGGATTGTCGGAGCCATTGCTGCAGATTTAGAAACCGACGATTGGACACCCGTCGACGGAGTGATTACCGAGAGCGGTGTAGATATATCTCAGAGTGACGAAGGGAGTAACACATACTGTCTATGGGTTGAATATGACTATACAATCGAAAATAGAACCTATGGCGGCTCTACACTCAGTTACACGAAAGAAGGGAATTGTGATTCATGGTCAGAAAATGCTGATGCCGATTACCCCCCCGGCAAGAATGTAACTGTATACGTTAATCCAGACAATCACGAAGAAGCAGTCCTGCAACCTGGTTTGTCAGGGGTAGATTTCTTCATATGTTGTTTCTTCATTTTCCCGTTGTGTGGAATTCTTCTCTTTGGTTTCTGTTGCATGGCGACGTATAATTCATTCATGCACCCTGAAAAATACATTGTCGGCAATTTTGTTCCAGGTGACACTTCCACTACACTACCACCTCTTGATTCAGATGAAGACCACACAATATCTTCTGGAGTTGATTTAGACGGCGATGGAATCGCAGACGATTTATTCGGTGTCGAACCTTCAACCACCAACAAACTCCTTGACAATATATTTGGCGATGTCAAAAGTCCTGCAATGATTTTGCAAACACTATTTGTATTGATATTGATTAATGGATTTATTATTCTAGGACTCGCCAGCGAAAGAACTTATCACGATGAATTTAATGTTGCAACTGAAGCCATGGAAGGGGCAAGTGAATGGCCGACCACAACAGCATGGTTTAGTGAAAATTTCACATTCGGATATTCCGAAGAAACCGGTGAGGACTACTTCTCAGGTTCAATCATCATATATTGTTCCAATACTTCAGGGTCATGGGAATGTGGGGAAAACGAATCGGGATATGAACGGATTGAGATTCCCTACCGGTGTACTGGAACTGAACAGGTAGGGCCATTAGAGAACCCTTGTGATTGGGCAATGCAGATGTTTGTTGCAGACGCATATCATATGTCTTCTATGGAAGATCTTTGGATTTTCTATGATGAATCATTCCATTGTGAATGGGAAGGCGAACCGGATGATGACAACCTCTGGTCTTGCTACTATAGCAATGGCGAATCAACTGAATATGATACTTGGTGGCAATACTGTGAACACCATTTGAACGAGAGTCATTGGTACTGCACTGATGAGTTTGGGGAAGAGATTTCATCCCCTGACAATCAAAATGGAACTCTATATCAACCACAACAAGTCGAAACCACCGTCAATTATGATCCTGATGATCCGACAAGGATTGCATTTGTCGAGATGCTAGAATGGCATACAGGAGAAAACTCCAACGATATCGTCATTCTCGGCTTCTTCTTTCTCCTCCTCATCAATGTGATCGGAATTGGCCGCATAGCAGTCCCCCTCATTCGCAAACATCAGGCTAAAACATCGTCTGATTAACGATTACCCGGCTTCCAAAATTGCAGGGGCAAAGGGTTCTCTCCAATACACGCCCGCCATGCGAGATGATCCGCTCGCTCGTTCCAGCGATGACCCCTGTGCGCCCGAATGTGTTCTGCTTCCACAGTCCGCAATGAAGTGACTTCATCCCATAGAGCCTGCACTCTAGCTGCCAACTCACGGTTTGCTTTAGCCCGCCATTCTCCTCTTGCGATATGCAGTGCATATTGGGAATCCCCTCGAATGGTTACAGCATCTGTGCTACCCTCGATGAGGAGCCACCGGAGTGCATGCGCCATCGCTGACAATTCTCCTGTATTGTTACTACCAACCTCGGCTCCTAGAAACCCATCCTCATCTGAAGAAGTGATGACCAACCCACTCAATTCCTCGAGGACCTCACCATCTCCCTTGCCCAAACCGGAATCACCACGAACGATGACAACGCCCCATCCAGCAGGAGTTTCAGCAGTCACATTCCGATTCTCTTGGCATGAACCATCAAAGTAGAGCGAGAGTCGGTCAGCGAGCGGAATCGACTCGTCCATGTCTATTCTCCGATGATTGCAGCATATCCTGCCGCGTCGAGAAGTCCATCCACCGCTCCAGCATCTGCAAGTTTGATTTTCGCAATCCAGGAACCATAGGCATCCTCGTTCATGGCTTCGGGTGCGTCCTGCAAGTCGTGATTGAGTGCGACAATGGTGCCGGCTAGTGGAGCGTAAATATCGGAAACTGATTTGACGGATTCAACACTTGCAAACGATCCATTTTCCTCAACAGAATCTCCTTCATCGGCAAGGAATTCAATCCATACGATATCGGTCAATGCTTCCTGTGCGTAATCAGTAATGCCGATGACAGCCACACCGTCATCCATCCGAATCCATTCGTGTTCCGCAGTATATTTCAGGTCATCAGGAATATTTGACATGCTACTCAACCACGTTGCGTGAGAATGTAGTGCCTCAACCTTTCGTTGCCATCAGGTCAAAATTCAACCGCCGTTTGATTGATGCGGCGACCCCCCCTCGCACGTACAATGCAGACCCCAGCACGCGCCGCCGAACGCTTGCTCCTCGGCCTCGGATTTGCACTATTACTCGCCACAGCATTCGCCCTCATTGATGGACGATTGCCACCCGATGAGTGTCCTGAACCCGACGCATCACTCATCGATGATCCCTGCACAGCATCTTCACCCATTGGCTGGTTGATTCCAGCGGGGGCAGCACTGGGCCTCGGTCTTGGATTTGTGTACCGAACA
>Ga0208765_1000737_pt1 | contig 21130 bp, 21 predicted proteins | sample ETNtaG_2_FD_185783 | JGI IMG/M metagenome (GOLD analysis project Ga0208765, IMG submission 185783) | Marine microbial and viral communities from oxygen minimum zone, Eastern Pacific Ocean - ETNP201406SV203 (SPAdes) (version 2) | ecosystem: Environmental > Aquatic > Marine > Oceanic ...
TTCGGAGTGGAGATAGAAATTAGATTATCAGAAATACGATTAACTTTTTCAATTACAGTTTTAACATTAGGAATAAACCTACCTTGAACACTATCAAATTTTTCATCAGAAGAAGAGGGTTTCCCAGGAATAGAGACATTAGGATTACCAGTAGATGGACTTTCATCAATGGAAGGCGTTCCAGATACAATAGAAAAAGATTCATTATCAATAAGACCACCATAATTTGCCTTTACAGTATAATCACCTTCAGAAAATACAACTGGAACAATTCTTACATCAATTGAAAATATTCCAGAAGCATCAGGAATAGCTGTTAAAGTATATTCCACAGTTGGAGCTCCATCAGATTTATCCATTACTGCACCCTTGAAGGTAGGAGATTGTCCTTCAGAATTTTTAAAAGTAAAATATACTACTTGATAGTATATGTCACTATTAGGATCAAAATTAGTAATAATTCCAGATAAAGTCATGAAATCATTAAGGGAATATTCAGATTTATCAACATCAAAAATTATAGAGTCTGAAACAACAGTAGAGTCTGATTCAATAACATCTTCAACTACATTAAAAGTAGTAGATGCAACATCATCAACATATTCAACATCAATAGTATAAACACCATAATTTGGATTAACTGTTGTTAGAAAAATACTAGTTTCAAATTGCCCATCAGAGGTAAATAAATTTCCATTAGCAACCAAGTCACCAATAGAATCAGTAACAGTGAATTGTAAGCTTTCATAAAGAATGATTTCAGAAGAAACTCCAGTAATAGTAACCAATTGACCTGGAAGATATTCAGATTTATCAGCCATAACAGTTAAAGAAGAAACTGTTTCTTCTTGTATTTCTTCAATAACTTCAGAATTAACAGAAAAAGTTGTTTCAGAAACAACACCACCATAAATTACAGATACATCATAAATTCCCTCTCCAATTCCTAAAACTTGTACCAAATCAAGAGTTGTTTCATAATTTAAATTGTAATCAGGATAAAGTGAAACAGCATGATCAAAATTAGGTCCAGAAATAGTTATTAAAATTGGTTCAGGTTGAAAATAAGGTTTTTCAATAAAAATTGTTTCAGAAACAGTTCCACTAATTATAGCAGTTTCATCAAAAAGATAAGAAGACTTGTCAGAAGAAACAGTAACTACAACAGTATCAGTAATTGTTTGAGCATATACAGGAGCAGAAATTCCAGCAATTAGAATTATAGATAATAGAAGAATTATAGAATATTTCATATGCATTTCCTATATTTATTGAGAAAAGGATTCATTTTAGAATTAAATGGAGAAAAAGTTGAGCTACTTGTTAAAGTCAAAGATCTTAAAATCATGAAAAATAAAGCAAATTACAAAATATTAAGAGATACGTAGAACTCATTCTTCTAATTGATCACAATTTGGGCATTTTTTATTGGTAATTTTAGAACCACATTCCATACAAATGCCTTCGCCAACATCTTTTTCAATCAATTGACGCTTTTTACCCACATAGACCTTAACTCCAAAATACAGTCCAATTACTATAATTGCAGAATAGGCAGGTCCAAGATACTGAATTAATCCAAGCATCACTAGAATTAAACCGGCAATTAGAATTAGATCACGTCGCTCAAATTTCAATAAAAATAGGTCAAACTGAATTCATAAAAGTTTGCCGGGCTCAGTGCCATTAGTTTACTTCATTTCAAAGTCATTTCTCTAACTCATCTTCATTGCTCGGCAATAAGAAGAAGAGTCAATTTGATAATAAGATAATGATTATGGTGGGATCGGCGAAATTTGAATTCGCGACCTCTGCGTCCCAAACGCAGAATCATACCAAGCTAGACCACGATCCCAGCGAAATACGAAAATGCCCCAATTTAAGCTTCACAGATAATAATTTTAAAGGCAGAAAAAGGATCAAATCTGTGACAATTGAAAATTATGTTAAAGCAGGTAAAATTGCAGCAGAAGTAAGAGAGATGGTCAGAATAAAAGACTGGGTTGGAAAAACAGTTTATGATATTTGTGAAGAAGTAGAAAATGAAATTAGAAAAAGAGGGGCCAAGTGTGCATTTCCAGTTAATGCAAGTATTAATGAAATTGCAGCACACTACACAGCAGAACCAAATGATCCAATTACAATCAAAGATACAGATTTAGTAAAAATTGATCTTGGTGCACAAATTGATGGATACATTGCAGATACTGCTGTAACAGTTTGTTATGATGCACAATTTGATGGATTAGTTCAAGCAGCTGAAGAAGCATTAGGTAGTGCAATGTCAATGATCAAAACAGGAGTTAAAGCAAGCGATATTGGTCGTACAATTGAAACAACAATTAAACAAATGGGATTCAAACCAATTGCAAATCTTAGCGGACATTCATTAGAACAATATACAATACATGCAGGAAGATCAATTCCAAATATTTGGTCAATTGGAGGATTTTCATTATCTGAAAATACAGCTTATGCATGTGAACCATTTGTCACAACTGAACAAGGTGGAGGATTTGTAAGAAATGGAAAAATAAAAAATATTTTTGCAATTAATTCTAGAAAGAAAACAAAAAATGATGAAGCAGATAAATTATTGAATTTTATCTGGGAAAATTTTAACATGTTACCGTTTGCATTAAGATGGATTACAAAAGAGTGGGAAGAAAAAGAAGCTAGAGAATTATTAGATATTTTGATAAAGAAAAAAGCAGTACAAGCTTATCCAGTGCTAATAGAAGTAAATGAGCAAAGAGTTGCCCAAGCAGAACACACATTCATTCCAATGGAAAGTGGGGTCACAATAACAACAAAAGCATTAACATAAAAAATGAGTGAAGAAATCAGACCATGTCCAAAATGTGGAGGGTTAATGTTTAAAGAACAAGGTGAAACAGTTTCTTGGTTTTGCCCAACATGCAATCTTAAATTCAGAACAAAGTAACTTTTCTTTGACCATATTGATCAAGAACTAAATTTAATAAATTTTCAGTCTGAGATAGATTTGGAATTTTAGATTTATTTCTCATAATTCCAGATTTAATTGCATTAAGATATTTTATTTTATATTTTACTTGGATAACCTTTTGTTTTTTAGTTAATTCAGAATTTTTTAAATCAGAAATATTTGCTAAAATATCTCCAAGTTTAACAACCTTAGCTTGCCAAGAAGAGGCAGATAGTTGTTTTAGATAATTTTTTTCTTGTTGATTTTTAGGTAGACGAGTTTCTTTTGTCACATCAGATACAATTTGAGCAGTTTTTTTACCAAAATATTTTGAAACATCATCAAAATCAAATGATGTGTCTTCTATAGAATCATGTAGCCAACCAGCACACAAAATAGATTCATCAGTGATACCCATCATTTCAAGATTAATTACAACATCACGTAAATGATGCCAGTAAGGAGTTTTGTTATTTTTACGATATTGTCCTTTGTGTTGTTTTATAGCACATTGTTTTGCCAAATTTAATTTATTTTTCAGCATGTTACTATTCAATTAAGAAAATAACCGTATTTATCCAATTATAATATAAAATAATTGTAAAAAAATTATCTTTCTAAAATTTCACCAAATATTTTGTCAATAGTAGTAATACCATTACAAAAAGTACATTTTGATGAGATTGCAAATAAAATGTCACCTTCAGAAAAATCTCTTTTATGGAATTTTTCACATTTTGAGCATTTTTCAATAGTATATGCAAGGGTTGTTTTTTCTTTAGAAAATATCATTGTGGAACTCCAGCAGTATTACCTACACCAATTACCACAACAGATTGTCCTTCTGTAGTATTTTCCATGATCATTTCATACACTTGTGAGCGTACATTATCAGCCTGATCTGCAATGTCTTTAGTCATTAAAGTAATTGCTTCTGTTACAGATTGTTTAATCACAATTGAGAAAACAGGAATATTATTTTGAGTTGTAATATGCTCAATTTGGAATTTTTCAGTTCCAATGCCACCAATTGCTGCACCAAATCCACGTGCAACAGATGCAGAATCTTCACCCTCCATTTTTAATGCAGCATCAATCATAATTACTGCATCAATTTTATTATCATTAACAATTTTTTGTAACGCGTCATCAGGTCTACCAACAGTAGAAGCAGGACCTTCTGCTTTTAATAAAAATAATTTTCTTCCTTTATAATTTATTTTTGCAAGAGTTGTTTGAAATGAAATAATTTCTTTTTGAACATCTAACATCATTTTTCCAACAACCATTGGCCCAATTCCATCACCAAGTGGTTGTCCTGTTTTAAATGCAGGAATAGCAGCATCCATCGCTTTTGCATGTTCCATAAGGAATGGAAGAATCATTTGAACAGGTAAAATTAAGGGATAGTTTTTTTGTTTTTTTGCAGTCAAAAACATATGATTAACTATCTTGTGAATCATTTGTAATGAGGATGCAATTTCAAGTAAAGTTTGAATCCGACTTAATTCAATCTCATTAAGGTTAGGAGAAAGAGATTTTACATGATTACGAGTATAATCCTCTCTTGATCTTACAGTATGTCGTACTTTTTCAACAATTCCATTAGGATCCATATCAACAGGCATTATTGTAAAATAATCTAAAAATTGTTCAATTTTTTTTGTAGGATCAATTGTAGAATCAATATTTTTCTTTACATAATCAATTAATTCTTTTTTAGAATTCAAACTAAATCCATTTAATTTTTTGATTCCTTTTTTAATTTCACGAGATGTCACTAGGAGTTGAATTTGTTGTCCATAAAATACAAAAAGAATTATTGGAAGAATCCAAATTAACATCATTAATGGATTTGTCTCATCGCCCATAGAGAACATTTGATCAAAATCAAAATTTGTGAAATTCAATAAGGATAAAAATTTTCAAATCTAAATTAAATGATTCGTCAATTGGTGAAATAGAACTAAATCCTCAAAATTCGATAAAAAATAGTCCTTTTATATAGTAGAACGAAAAAAAACTGGACATGCCACAAACAAAACCAATGATAAGCATAGTTAACGTAGTAGCCTCAGCATCAGTTGAACAAAAAATGGATTTAAACGACATTACAAGGAAGTTCCCAGACGTAGAATATCACCCAGATGTATTCCCAGGACTAGTTTTTAGACTAAAAACTCCAAAGAGCGCAACATTGATTTTCAGTTCAGGTAAAATGGTATGTACTGGCTCTAAATCCGAAGAATTAGCAAAAAAAGCAGTAAAAACAGTAGTTCAACAACTTCGAAAAGGCGGAATTAAAGTGAAAAAAGACGCCGTAGTTTCAATTCAAAATATTGTATCTTCAATTAATCTTGGAGGTAAAGTCAACTTAGAACAAGCAGCAAGAACTCTGCCAAGAAGTATGTACGAACCAGAACAATTCCCAGGATTGATTCACAGAATGCTTGATCCAAAAACAGTCATTTTGATTTTTGCATCAGGAAAATTGGTTTGTGTTGGTGCTAAACTGGAAACAGAAGTATACAGATCTGTAAATAATGTTCATTCGTTATTAGAAGAAAAAGAACTAATGGTTTACGATTAAATAAAAAATAATTTATTTAATAGGGCTTCCCAATGCAATATCTTCAGTGACAGTTAGCCAATATGGTTTATCATCAACATCTGCAGCTAATAACATAGCATTAGATTCAACTCCAGCCATAGTTTTTGGCTCCAAATTTGCAAGAACAATCACAGTTTTCCCAACAATGTCATCAGGTTGAAAATACTGTGCACCTCCAATGATAACATCTCTTTGATCATCACCACCTAAGTCAATTCGACCTTTAATTATTCGAGATTTACCTTCAATAGCTTCAGTTGCAATAATTTTAGCAACTCTAATGTCTAATTTTGCAAAATCATCATAAGAAACAGTAGTCATAACTTATCTAAATTTATCGGCTTAAAATGAATTTGCATTATTGTAATTCTTTTTTTGTGATTCCACTGGTTTCAATTTCATATTTTAAAGCAGCTGGTAATTCCATGTATTTTTTATTAGCCAATTCAATAATTTGATCATCAGGGACACTGACTTTTTTTAATAATTTACCACGTTGATGAGCATATGCATTTTTCCAAAAAGTTCCAGCATCAAAAGTTTCAATTTTTGGCATACAGCAAGTAAATTTGATGTTCTTTTAAATTTTAAGGGACTGTGACGGAAGAATGGTCAAGGCCATTAGAACCGGAGTTAATGTTCTGGATTTTAGGCGTTGGCCCATCACAGTCTGTTTCAATACGAAGTGGAATGTAATATATTTGATGCAAAATGAATTGAATTAAAGATGGCAACAATTGTGGTTCAAACAGAAATTAATGCCACAGTAGAGAGGGTGTGGGAAGTTATTTCAGACATAGATAATGAGCCGAAATTTTGGAAAGGTACGAAAGAGGTAAAAACACTATCAATAGAAGGAGGCGTCATCAAAAGAGAAATTACAATAGCATTTAGAGACCAAAAATGTTTACAAGAAATTCAATTAAAACCTAAAGAAACAATTAAAGCTAAATTCACAAAAGGAATTCTAGATGGAACAAAAATTATCACATTAACTCCTAAAAGCAATAGCGTAATTCTTGAAACATCATGGGACATTAAATTATCAGGAATGATGAACATGTTTACGGGAGTAATAAAAAATCACATCAAAAGTGGAACAGAACAAGCAATGAATAGTATCAAGGAAGAAATCGAGAAATAAAAATGGAGTTAATTATCGAGATAGCCATCTACATAGTTGTAGCAATTCTAATTGGAATTTGTGCTGCCTGGATATATCTAATCAAATCAATGATTGAGACATTTACATTAACACCATATTTAGATAAATTTGAAAATACAAATAATACAGTACCTAAAGTTTCAATCATTCTCCCTGCAAGAAATGAAGAGAAATACTTAGCAAATTGTTTAGACTCATTAATTGATCAAGATTATCAAAATTATGAAATTGTAGTAATTGATGATTCATCAAATGATGCAACAGGAGACATAATTACAGATTATTCAAAGAAAAATTCTAAAATCATACATGTTTCAGCAAATACAAAACCAGAAGGATGGATGGGCAAAAATTGGGCATGTATGGAAGGATACAGACAAGCCACAGGAGAGTTACTTCTATTTACCGATGCAGATACAAAACATTCAAACCAAGTAATTTCTCTATCAGTATCACATCTACTTAGTTTACAATTAGATGCATTATCAGCAATTCCAAGATTACTTACATTTGATTTTTTAACCAAAGTATCTCTACCAATGATATCAACATTTTTGCACACAAGATTTTCAGCATTAAATGTAAACAATCCAAAGAAAAAGGCAGCATACTTTTTTGGAAGTTTTTTCATAATTACAAAAAAAACATATGAACAAGTAGGAATGCATGAGGGAGTCAAACATGAAATAATTGAAGATGGGGCACTAGGAAGAAAAGTAAAAGAAACAGGCCATAAAATGAGAATTGTTCGAGGAGATCATCTAATAGATGCGGTTTGGGCAAGAGACGCAAGTACATTATGGCATGCACTAAAAAGATTAATGATTCCACTTTATTTGCAAAGTGAAAAAATTGCAATTGGAAGTTTTCTTGCAGTACTATTTTTATTATTTATTCCATTCCCAATTTTTGCAATTACAAATTTTATTCCAATAGAATCAGCATCTACAAAAATTCTATATGCTTCAGCAGCAATTGCATCAGCATTAATTTACACAGGAGCAGTGATTGAAGTAAAAATGGGATTAAACTTGAAATTAATTCATGCATTAGGTGCACCGCTAGGAGGACTAATAGTTACTTTAGGATTTTTCACAGGATTAATTCAAGCTAAAGGTTCATCATCAGTTTCATGGAGAGGAAGAAATTATTCAATGAAAGACCATACACAAAGTTCACTCAGTATATAAAAAAAGCAGTAATACTTTTAGATGTACATAAGAAAATAACGATCTCATGGATAAATCAGGCATATTTGTAGGTGCAACAGTAGGAAGTATCAGCGTATTTATCATATTTACAGCATTATTTATCATACCATCACAATCAGATGAAACCGCAATACAAATGCAAAATCAAATAGATGAAATTAATAATTTAATGTTAACAGAATCAAAAACATTATCGTTAATTGATATTTTTGAAAAAGCAGAGCCAGGAGTTGTCAGAGTCAATACGGAAAGAAACCAAACAGAGAGTGAAACAGGCGGAGTGGGTTCAGGTTTTGTATTTGACAAGAAAGGACACATAATTACAAATGCACATGTAATAGAAGATTCAACAAAAACAGTTGTTACATTTTTAGATGGCAGATCATACAATGCACAAATTATCGGAGTTGATAAATATACAGACATAGGGGTAATCAAAGTTAATGCAGATCTAAAATTATTACATCCATTGTCACTTGGAGATTCATCTAATCTACAAGTAGGAGAACCAATAACTGCAATAGGCAATCCATTTGGATTATCAGGTTCTATGACATCAGGAATCATTAGTCAAATGGGAAGGTTACTTCCATCGGGTTCAGGATATTCCATACCAGATGTAATTCAAACAGATGCAGCTATTAATCCAGGAAATTCAGGGGGACCATTATTAAACATGAGAGGAGACATCGTAGGAATTAATACTGCAATACAATCTTCAACAGGTGAATTTACTGGAGTAGGGTTTGCCATACCATCACAGACAGTTGCAAAAATTGTTCCAACTTTGATCAGTGAAGGGGAATACAAACATCCATGGATTGGAATTTCAGGCAGAGATATCAATCCAGATATGGCAAATGTATTAGGATTGAAGGATGCATTAGGATTCTTAATCATCACAGTAGTAGAAGACAGTCCAGCATCAGATGCAGGGTTAATTGGATCTAATAAAACAATAGAAGTTGAAGGAAAAGAGTATCCAGTTGGAGGAGACATAATTCTTGCAGTAGACGGAATAGACGTTAGAAAAATAGATGATATTTTGATACATCTTCAAAGAGTAAAAACAGTTGGTGATGAAATGAATTTAGAGATTTTAAGAGATGATAGAACTACAAATGTTACAATTATCCTTCAAGAAAGACCAAATTAGAAAAAATAGATACAAGCATAAATACATCCACTAAAAAATTCTTCTGATGACCAATTTGATATTAGAATCAGAGATCCTAAACAATGTCTTAGAAGATAAATCAATTAATCGTCAAGAAATTATGGATATTTATCAAAATTCAATAAAAAACTCAAATGATCTATTTTTAACTGCACAAAATCTAAGAATTAAAAATAAAAATAATTCAGTTACATTTTCAAAAAAAGCATTTTTCAATATCATCAATCTCTGTAAAGATACTTGTTCATACTGCACATACAAAGCAGAGCCAGGAGAAGAAAAAATATCATTAATGTCAAAACAACAAATTAAAGATGTATTACAATTAGCAAAAAAATACAAATGCATAGAAGCACTTTTTGTGACAGGAGAACAACCAGAAAAAAAATATCCAGAAGCTCGTAACTGGCTTAAAGAAAATGGATTCAAATCAACAGCAGAATATTTGATACATTCATCAGAGTTGGCATTAGAATTAGGATTATTTCCACATACAAATGCAGGAAATCTAAATTTTGATGAAATGAAAGAACTCAAAAAAACAAATGTATCAATGGGAATTATGCTTGAAAATGTTAGTGAAAGATTAACAAAAAAAGGAATGCCTCATTACTTAGCTGTAAGTAAAAATCCACGAACCAGATTGAAAATTTTAGAAAATTCAGGCAAGTTAAGAATTCCAATGACTACAGGGATTTTAGTTGGGATTGGTGAAACAATAGAAGAGATCATAGATTCAATATTAGCAATTAAAGACCTGCATGAAAAATATGGGAATATCCAAGAAGTCATTTTACAAAATTTTCAACCAAAACCAGATACAATGATGAAAGATGTCCCATCAGCTAATGAAGAATATTTTAAAAAGATTATAGCATTGTCAAGAATCATAATGCCAAAAATGAACATACAGATTCCACCAAATCTATCTCCAAGATCATATCAAAGTTTCTTACAAGTAGGAATCAATGATTGGGGAGGAATATCACCACTTACACCAGATTATGTAAATCCAGAATTTTCTTGGCCAGAAATTAACAAAGTAGAAGAAAATTCAAAGAAAGCAGGATTTGATTTAAAATGTAGATTTCCAATATATCCAGAATTCCTTTCTTTTATTAATAAAAAGTTAAGAGATAAAATAGCAGTGATTGAAAATGAAGAAGGGTACGTAAAAGAGGAATATTGGCGATGACACTTAACATAGATTCACTATTTAGAAATGCAGATCCAATAGTATCTGAAATTTTAAACAATGCATTATCTGAAAAAGAGATATCATCTAAAGAGGGATTGGAATTATACAAAACAAAAGGAATTGATTTCCACCTTGTGGGATTAGTAGCAGATGAGTTACGAAAAAGAAGAGTAGGAAATATTGTATCATATGTAGTTAATAGAAATATCAATTTTACAAATGTGTGTATTAAGCAATGTGGTTTTTGTGCATTTAGTAGAGATTTTAGAGAAGAAGAAGGCTATTTTTTACCAACAGAAGAAATTGTACGTAGAGCAAAAGAAGCTCATAATTTAGGTGCAACAGAAGTTTGTATTCAAGCAGGATTGCCTCCAGATATGGAAGGAGATTTGTATGAAAAAATATGCAGAGAAATCAAAAAAGAAATTCCAAATATTCACATTCATGGATTTTCACCTGAAGAAATTCTTTACGGAGCAACTAGATCAAACGTTTCAATTGAAGAATTTCTAAAAAGGATGAAAGATGCAGGAGTGAATACACTTCCAGGAACATCTGCAGAAATATTAGATCAAAAATTAAGAGATAAAATTTCTCCAGGAAGAATTACAGTAAAGCAATGGGAAGAAATTATCAAAGGAGCCCACAAAATAGGAATAAACACCACATCAACTATGATGTTTGGTCATTTAGAAACACTAGAAGAAAGAGTAAATCATATTGTAAAATTAAGAGAAATTCAAAAAGAAACAGGAGGATTTACTGAATTTGTTCCACTGAATTTTGTTCATACAGAAGCACCAATGTATAAACATCAACTCCACGAAGGAATCCAACAAGGAGGAAGTGGGAATGATGTTTTACTTACACATGCCATTGCTAGAATTATGTTCAACAATTCAATTGATAACATCCAAATGTCTTGGGTAAAAGAAGGTCAAAAAATGTCACAACTACTATTGATGTGGGGAGCAAATGATTTTGGAGGAACATTAATCAATGAAAGTATATCAACATCAGCAGGTTCAGAATACGGACAATTGTTAAGACCAAAAGAAATAAGACGAATGGTAAGAGAAATAGGAAGAATTCCAGCTGAGAGAAACACACAATACAAAATGTTAAAAAAGTTTGAAACAGAAAATGAAGTTGAAGAGGGGTTAGATAAGATTACAGATTATTCTCAATTTGGATCATATGCAGAATTAATTAAAATTAATAAATTCAAATACAAAAATCCAAGAGAAGAATAATTGTCAGCCTTAGAAAAGGCAATAATACATTCAAAGAATATGGGTATTGATGAATGTGAAGTTGTTGTTGTTAAAAAAAATATCACAACAGTAAGAATCACAGATTCAGAAATTGTAGAGATTAAACAAAATTTTGATAAAAATTATGGAATAAGAATCATTCATCAAAAAAAAATTACATCAATACAAACAACCAATAAAGAAAACATACTAGATTCAATTGAAAATGGATTAAAAACAACTCTAAAACTAAAACCTAGAGAATTTTGGAAAGGTTTACCAGAAAAGAAAGAATTTACACAATTAGAAGGGACTTTTGATAAAAAATTAAAGCAAATTTCAGGTTCAAAAGCAACGGATATCGCTCAAAATATGATTAATTCATCTGAAAATAAAAAAATAGACACAATTACAGGCTCATTAAACATAGTTTACGAAAATTTTGAATTAAGTAATTCTAATGAACTAAATTTCAATAATGAATCTACATACATTTCAGGAATTATTAATGCAGAATCAGAACACAGTACATTACCAGTTTCAGGAATTGGTCATGCATGTGGTAGAACATTATCAAAATTTTCTCCAGAACAAATAGGATTAGATGCAAAAAATATGTGTATAGATTCAATTAATCCCCAAAAAATTAATTCAGAGAAATATTCTATAATTTTTGAACCCTATTCAGTAGGAGAATTATTAGCATTTGTGGTAGCAGCAAATTTTAATTTTAAAACATTCAAAGAAAGAAAAAGTTGTTTTTCAAATAATTTTAAAAATAAAATATCAACAGAGGAATTCAATTTAATAGATGATCCACACATACCAGAAGGCATTGGAACAAAATCAATAGATGATGAAGGAATAAAAACAGAAAAAATAAAATTAATTGAAAATGGTATTTTTAAAAATAGTTTTTCAAACCTTTATGATAGTTACAAAGAAGGGGAGAGAAAATCATCAGGTAATGCGATACGAATGGATTCACCTATGGGAAGAAGTGCAGAACCAATTCCAATTTCAGCACCACACAATCTAACAATTACACAAGGGAGTAGCTCACAAGAAGATATGATTAAAGATACAAAACATGGATTGTTAGTGGGAAGATTATGGTACACATATGCAGTAAATCCAATTAAAGGTGATTTTTCATGTACTGCAAGAAGTGGAATTAGAATAATTGAAAATGGAAAAATAAAAGGACCGGGAAAATCAGTAAGAATAGTACATAATCTTCCAACATTGTTAAAGAATATTTCAGATATTGGAAATGATCAAAGAAGAGTTATGCAATGGGCATCATTACCATCAATTACTCCATCAATCAAAGTTGAAGAGATATCAGTAAATTCGATTTAAAGTTTCAAATTTAGGCACAGATTACTTCAAAAATGTTGTTATCAGGTACAAACCATAGCCTGCAGCTAAAATTACACCCACAGTTCTGTTAATTATTTGGGTTTTCAAACCAATTAACAATGAAAGACTAAAGATAATCATTATCGCGTAATCGACATAAACATCAGCAGTAATTAAAACACCTCCAAGAGATGCACCAACACCCATTATCATTAAAATATTGTAAATATTACTTCCAATGATATTTCCAATTCCAATATCACTATGTCCTTTACGAATTGCAATTATAGAAGTAATTAATTCTGGGAGAGACGTTCCAATTGCAATTACAGTAAGACCGATGATTTTTTCAGATAAACCAAATTCAGTTGCAATAACTACAGCATTATCAACAGTAAGTATAGCTCCAATGTATAAAAGAATAATACCAATTCCAATTAATCCAATAGATTTTAGATAAACATTATTTTGACCAGGATTAGTATCATCTTTACTTTTTTCTCTTTGTTTTAATGCACTTCTAAATGTATAAACTACAAAAATACCCAACCCAATAAGAAGTAAAATACCATCATATTGAGAAATCTCACCATCAATAGATAACAAAACAAGTAATGCAGAAACACCCAACATTATGGGGATTTCTTTTCGTAATACAGATTTGTGAACTGCAAGTGGCACAAGAATTGCAGCAACCCCTATAACCATTCCAACATTAGCAATATTACTTCCAACAATATTTCCCAAAATTATTGCACCATGATCTCCAGCAGCTGCAAGACTTGCAGCAAGTTCAGGGGTAGATGTACCATATGCAACAATGGTCATACCAATTACAAAATTACTAATACGAAATTTTTTAGCAATAGTAACACCACCGCTAACTAACCAATTTCCACCAAAACATAACATTACCAATCCAATTAACAATAATACTGCGCTTAGTACTACTTCCATAATCAAATTTTAGATAATGATTGTTTAAAGGAGATGATTCACTATAATTTTACAAGTTTACCAATTCAAGTTAAGTTCAGCAAAATCATAAATATGAAAAATATAGGCTCAATAATTCGATCTAAGATACAAAATTAGGTGTAAAAAAACCACTCAGAAGGATCAATAATAAACAAGTCAAAACCTAATAAGGTAACGTACCGTACTATACGGTATGATGAAAGCAAGACTAACATATGTACCACTAGAAGTTGCAGATCAATTTGAAGACTTTATCATAAAAAGAGAAGAGCAAATTCTAGATGCAGTAAAAGCAAGAACCAGAGATTTCAGCACGTTATCTTTGTTAAAGTTGTTATACCAACTTAAAGGAAATCCAATGACATTTTCACATCTATATTCAAAATCAAAAATTAGAATGAAAAGATCATTTTTGAATTATTTGCATCTATGTGTAGATTATAATTTCATTGAAAAAGAAACAGTAGGACCAAATGTAATCTACACAATTACAGACAAAGGAAGAGTAATGCTAAATTTATTCATGCAAAAAAGTAATTAGATAGAGTATATCGAGGCAAACTGTGGAAAAAGAATTTCCAGAAGCAGAAGTATTTCCAATTAAAAAAATGGAATTAAAAAATCCAATAATTTTTGCAGGATTTGTTGGAGCAGGACTTGTAGGTCCTCTTTCAATTAATCACATGATTGTAGAATTAAAAATGACAGAAATTGCAGTTATGAGATCAAAATATCTTCCACCGTCAACTGTTTTTATGAGAGGAAGATTACGCCATCCTTTTAGATTTTATGCAAATCCAAAAGGAACAATTTGTGCAATAATTTGTGAAATAACATTACGGATGGAAGGACTGTATACATTAGTATCATCAATTTTAGATTGGGCAGAAAATAATGGATCTAAAGAAATTGTGATTTTAGATGGAGTTGCAAGTACAGAACATGATGATAAAGCATACTGTGCTGCAGAAGAAGATTTGGTTAGAACAATGGCAGATAAAGACATCAGTTTAATTCCTCAGGGGTTCATCACAGGAATTCCAGGTGGAATACTAAATGAATGTCTAGTAAGAAAAATTCAAGGATTGACATTATTAGCAAAAGCAAACAAAACAGAGCCTGATGCAGGTGCTGCTGCAACCCTAATTGAAGCATTAAACAGATTTTATGAAATGAAAATTAACACATCGGAACTCCAAAAGGAAAAAGACAGAATACATTCAGAATTCAGCGAATTGTCTCAAAAATATGTAGAGCACAGAGAAGAAACATCTGGAATGTATATGTGATCGAAATAGCAAGCAAATTCTTTTATTCACAATAAATGTGCAACAAACTATGGCTTTAACATACAAAAAAGCAGGAGTAGATATTTCAAAAATTAAACAAAGCCAAAAAGCAATTGGAAAATTAATTGCATCAACACACAAACTTCAGAAAAAAGCAAAGATGACACATGGGTTTGGACATTATGCAGGGATAGTTGAAATTCCAGGTGGAAAACTATTAGCTACACATACAGATGGAGTCGGAACTAAAGTAGTAATTGCAAATATGATGAAAAAATACAACACAATAGGAATTGATTGTGTTGCAATGAATGTAAATGACATAATCTGCATTGGCGCAACACCAATATCATTTGTAGATTATATTGCTTCAAACAAAAATGATGTAGGCATATTTAAAAAAATTGTAGAAGGATTAGTAAAAGGTGCAAAAAAATCTACAATGCCAATTGTTGGTGGAGAAACTGCAATCATGCCAGATGTTATCGAAGGAAAAGGATTTGCATTTGATTTAGCAGGAATGGTTGTAGGATTATTAGATAAAAAAGACATGGTTTTAGGAAATAAAATTAAAGCAGGTGATGCAATTATTGGAGTAAATAGTTCAGGAATTCATTCAAACGGATATTCACTTGCAAGAAAAGCTTTGCTAACAAAATATTCAGTTAAAGACAAAGTTAAAGGAGTTGGAACCATAGGCGATGCATTACTAACACCTACAGAAATCTATACAAATCCAGTTCTCGAAGTTAATCAAAAATGCAAGATAAATGGATTAGCACACATTACAGGAGGTTCATTTACCAAACTATTACGCCTCAAAAACATAGGTTATGAAATAGACTCACTTCCAAAAATACCTCCAATTATGGGATTAATACAAGATCAAGGGGTGAAGGCAGAAGAAATGTACAAAACTTTCAACATGGGAGTAGGATTCTGCATAATGGCACCAAAAGATCAAGTTAGCAAAATTAAATCAATATTTAAAAAACATAAGATCAAAAGCCAGCAAATAGGACAAGTAATTTCTAAAAAAGGAGTATCAGTAAACTCAATAAAAATTACTTAATTTAACAATAAAAAAATAATTTTTAACTCAACATCACCTTATATGACAGATTTCTTTGATTTTACTAGATAGCAATGAGTGATGCCCATTTTATTGAAACAATAATTGGTGTAGGAATACTACTTTTTGCAGCAAAACTAATGGCAGAACTTTTCCTTAGATTAAAACTTCCAATTGTGTTAGGGGAATTATTAGCAGGAATGATTGTTGGCCCATTTGCATTAGGAGGGTTTTTTGTAATTGATGGAAAACAATTACTTCAGATAAATGATGAAATTAGAATACTAGGAGAAATGGGTGCAATTGTAATTTTATTTATGGCAGGATTAGAAATGACTCCAAAAGAATTTCTCAAAGGAGGAAAAGCGTCGTTTACAGTAGGAACATTAGGAGTAGTAGTTCCATTTTTTGCAGGGTTAGTAGTTTTCCAAATGTTTGGATTTGATGCACTACAATCAATGTTAATTGCAACAGCGCTTACAGCAACAAGTATTGCAATTTCAATTCAAGTATTAAGTGAATTTGGAAAAATTAAAACTCCAGAAGCTAGATTAATCATAGGTGCCGCCGTAGTTGATGATATCTTAGCAATTGCCGTATTATCAGTAGTATCGTCAATCGCAGGATCAGATGGTGGAGTAGATAACATAGACATTACAGAAGTTACAATCACAATTTTGAAAGTATTAGGATTCTTTGTAATAATGTTAGTAGTTGCAGTTGTAGTAATACCAAAAATAATTACACCAAGATTATGGAAAGCAAAAGGCAGTGTAGAAGGAATTGCAACAGCGTCTTTCTTTGGCGCAGCAGCACTTGCAGGCTCTATTGGACTATCGCCGATAGTAGGGGCGTTTGCTGTAGGAATGGCATTGTCAACCACAAAAGTATTTGAGAAAATTGAAAACTATATTGGAAAAATAGGATTGATTTTTGCACCATTATTCTTTGCAATCATCGGAGCACAAGTAGACTTGAGAGCAGTTAATTTTGAGATTTTGATGATAAGTGCTGTGGTTATTATAATTGCAGTTGTAACAAAATTGCTCGGTTGTGGATTACCTGCAATGTTCTTTTTGAAAAGTAAGGCACAAGGGATGAGAGTAGGAATTGGAATGATTTCAAGAGGAGAAGTAGGATTAATTGTTGCAGGTGTAGGAGTTACAGCAGGTATTCTTACGTCAGAAGTATATTCTACAATAGTAATAATGGTAGCAGTAACAACAATCATCACACCAATTTGGTTGAAAATGGAGTACAGGAAAGAGCAGAAAAACGACAATAATGAATCAAATAAAACAGTAGAGCAAAAATCAGAATAAATTTTAACAGAGATATTTTATTAATAATTATGAATAAGTTGAATCCAGCACTATCTAAAGCATGTACTGAGATTACAAAAAATCTTTTAACAATTAACCAGCCAACTAAAAAACAAGTTAAGGAAGAAATTATTAAAATTTGTACAAAGTATGCATTAGAAAGAATTCCAAAAAATTATGAAATACTATCAATGGCAAGTAATTCAGACTTTGATAAATTAAAAAAAGTGTTGATAAGAAAACCAGCTAAAACAGCATCAGGCGTATCAGTGATAGCATTAATGCCAAAACCATATGCCTGTCCACATGGAAGATGTACATATTGTCCAGGAGGAATTGAATTTAATTCTCCAAATAGCTACACAGGAAAGGAACCATCATCATTAAATGCAATTCAAAATGAATTTGATCCAAAATTACAGATTACATCAAAGATAGAAAAATTAATTGCATTTGGACATGATCCATCCAAGATGGAAATTGTAATTGTAGGTGGAACTTTTCTATTTATGCCAAAAGAATATCAAAAAGATTTCATTAAATCATGTTATGATGCACAAAATGGAATAGATTCAGAAAATTTAGAGGAAGCTAAATCAAATAATGAACATGCGGAAATAAGAAATGTAGGATTTACAATTGAAACAAAGCCAGATTATTGTAAAAAAGAACATGTAGATTTAATGTTGAGTTACGGAATTACGAGAGTCGAAATAGGAGTTCAATCATTACAAGAAAAAGTTTACAAAATTATCAATAGAGGACATGATTATAATGATGTAATAGAATCATTTCAAATTTCAAAAGATGCAGGATACAAAATTGTTGCACATATGATGCCAGGGTTACCTACAATGACACCAGAGGGGGATATTGCAGATTTTAAGAAATTATTTTCAGATTCACAATTACGCCCAGATATGTTAAAAATTTATCCCTCATTAGTAATTGAAAACACACCATTGTATGAAGAATACAAGCAAGGGAAATACACACCATATTCAGATGATGATATGATCAAAGTTTTAACAGAAGCAAAAAAGAAAGTTCCAAAATGGGTTAGAATCATGAGAGTACAAAGGGAAATTTCACCAAAAGAAATCATAGCAGGACCAAAATCAGGAAACTTGAGACAAATTGTACATCAAAATCTTGCAAAACAAGGATTATCATGTAAATGTATTAGATGTAGAGAAGCAGGATTAACAAATAGAAAAACAGACAATGTAGACATAAAATTAAACAGAATAGATTATGACTCCTCAGGAGGAAAAGAGGTTTTCTTATCATATGAAGACAAAAATGAATCAATTTACGGATTTTTGAGATTAAGAAAACCAAGTACTGAAGCACATAGAGATGAAATTGATGATGACACATGCATAGTTAGAGAAATTCACGTATATGGAAAATCGTTAAAATTAGGAGAGAAGGAAACAGATGAAATTCAACATTCAGGGCTAGGAAAAAATTTGATGAAAGAAGCTGAAGAAATATCTAAAGAGGAATTTGATGCAAAAAAAATACTAGTAATTAGTGCAGTTGGAACAAGAGAATATTATCAAAAATTAGGGTATTCGTTATATGGGCCATACATGTCAAAAATATTGAATTAGTGAAAAGAAATGTCAGAAGAAAAAATAATTGGTAAAGGAACATGGATAGATAAATTAGCTGCAGAATTAATTGAACGTGAAAAAAAACTTGGAAGAAATTTAGATCTGATAAGAGTAGAGAGCGGTTTAGGAGCTTCAGGAATTCCGCACATTGGAAGTTTAGGAGATGCAGTTAGAGCATACGGAGTAAAATTAGCATTAGAAAATCAGGGGTACAAATCAGAATTAATTGCATACTCAGATGATTTAGACGGATTAAGAAAAGTTCCAGAAGGAATGAAAGAATTTGGTTTAGAAGAACATATTGGTAAACCAGTATCACTGATCCCCGATCCATATGGTTGTCACGATTCATACGGCATGCATATGAGCAGTATTCTTTTAGACGGATTAGATAAAGTTGGAATAAAATATGAATTCAGAAGAGCTATAGACACATACAAACAAGGATTACTAAAAGATCACATTCACACAATATTACAAAACAGTACAAAAATTGGAGATGCTATTTCAGAATTAGTAGGACAAGAAAAATATCAAAAATACTTGCCATATTTTCCAGTTTGTGCAGAATGTAATCGACTCTATACTGCAGAAGCTACAGAATACATAATTGATGAAAAGAAAGTAAAATACAATTGTCATGATACAGAAATTGGATCTAAGATGATCAAAGGTTGTGGTCACGAAGGAGAAGCAGACATCACAAAAGATTTAGGAAAGTTAGCCTGGAAAGTGGAATTTGCAGCACGCTGGTCAGCTTTTGATATCAGATTTGAAGCATATGGAAAGGACATCATGGATTCAGTAAAAGTCAATGACTGGGTAGCAGATGAAATTTTAGAAGTACCACATCCTCATCATGTAAAATATGAAATGTTTTTAGATAAAGGAGGAAAGAAAATTTCAAAATCGCTAGGAAATGTAATTACAGCACAAAAATGGTTAGAATTTGGAAATTCAAAATCAATTCTATTATTACTATACAAAAGAATTACAGGAGCTAGAGAATTAGGATTTGATGACATTCCAGGATTAATGAACGAGTATAATGAACTTGAAGATACTTACTTTGGAAGAATAAAAGTAGATAATCAAGCAAAACTGACAAAACTAAAAGGACTATACGAATATGTGAATTTACTTAACCCTCCAAAGCAATCAAGTATCCATGTGAATTATAGACTATTAATAGAATTAACAAAAATTTTCAAAGAAAATAGAAATGAAAGAGTGATGAAAAAATTAGTAGATTACGGAGTAATAAAAGAAGAGGGGAATAGAGAAATTGAGAAATTAATTGAGATTGCAGGAAATTATTCAGATGAATTTGATGAACAAGAAAAAATAGAAGTAGAATTAAACGACATATCTAAAAAAGCATTATCAGTTCTTGTCACAGCATTACAAGAAGAAGAAGAACCAGAAGATATTCAAAATACAATATATCAGATTGCAAAAGCAAACGAAGTACAACCCAAAGATTTCTTTAAAATATTATATCAAATAATTCTAGGAACTTCCAGAGGGCCCAAAATAGGACCATTCATTACAGATATTGGTAGAAAGCAAGTTGCTAAAACACTATCAGAGTATCTTTAATCATGGTTCACGGAGAACATAACAAAAGTAGAAACAGTGGAGGATTTGCATTAATAATTTTAGGTGCATTAATGCTAATAATAGGACCACAAGAAGCGATTGTTCCAAAAAGTTTGAGCGTCATAGTATGGATTGGAGGTATATCTATTGGAGGAATTGGATTTTATCTAAAATTTATCAAAAACAGGGTAAAACGTCAATAAAGAAAGGTTCATCTTTTGGAAAAGAAGAGATAAGACCATGGGATTTTTTAGTAGAAAGAAAGCAGAAGTAGAAGAAAATAATGAATCCATACTAAAAGAAGTAGAAAAAGAAGTAGAAAAAGAA
>Ga0208765_1000739_pt1 | contig 21093 bp, 13 predicted proteins | sample ETNtaG_2_FD_185783 | JGI IMG/M metagenome (GOLD analysis project Ga0208765, IMG submission 185783) | Marine microbial and viral communities from oxygen minimum zone, Eastern Pacific Ocean - ETNP201406SV203 (SPAdes) (version 2) | ecosystem: Environmental > Aquatic > Marine > Oceanic ...
TATATGTCTTACATTGCAAATATGTCCACAAACGAAATGTATTTGGATAGTGCAGACATAAGAAAAAATATTGTTTCATTAGCAAAGATGTTAGGATATACTCCTACATCTCCTAGAACACCAAGAGCACAAATTGATGTTGTTGTTAATAACGCAACAGGTTCGTCTGTAACTATGCAGAAGGGAACAGTTTTTACAACTACAGTTGATAAAACAGATTATGAATATGTAACTAACGCAGATATAACAATCACACCAGAAAATGGAGTTTATAAATTTGAAAACGTACCTCTTTATGAAGGTACATTGGTTACATTTAAATATACATATGACGCAAATGATCCTGACCAAAAATTTGAAATACCTAGCGATAGAGCAGATACTTCAACATTAAAAGTTACCGTTCAAAATAGTAATACAGATACAACACAAAAAGTTTATTCTTTAGTTGGTGGTTATAATAGTGTTGCAAGTGATTCAAAAGTTTATTTCATACAAGAAGGTCCAAGTAATAAGTATGAAGTATATTTTGGTGATGGTGTAACAGGTAATAAATTAGAAGATGGTAATGTTATTATATTAGAATACATTGTATCTAATACAACAAAATCAAATGGTGCTTCAAAATTTTCATTATCAGGAAACATTGGTGGTTTTACAAGTGTAACTATAACAACTGATTCAAATTCATCAGGTGGTGCAATTTCAGAAACAAATGATTCAATAAAATTTAATGCACCTTTACAATACGCTGCTCAAGATAGAGCAGTTACAGCAACTGATTATGAAACTTTAGTTAAATCAATTTATCCAAATGCAAATTCAGTAAGTGCGTGGGGTGGTGAAGATGATGAAACTCCACAATACGGTGTTGTAAATATTTCAATTAAAGCAAAATCAGGAACAGTATTATCAGATACATCAAAAGCAGATATTGTAACTCAATTAAAACCATATAACGTTGCTTCAGTAAGACCAGTTATAAAAGATCCAGAAACAACTTCTGTATTAATTGTTTCAAATGTTAAGTATGACGCAAAGGCAACAGCAAAAACTTCTGATACTATAAAGGCAGATGTTATTGATAAGTTAACAACTTATAATGCTTCTACTTTACAAAAGTTTGACGCAGTATTCAGATATTCAAAAGTTACAGGTTTGATTGATGGTGCAGATGACAGTATTTTATCAAACATTACAACTGTTAAAATAAGAAAAGATTTCCAACCAATAATTAGTACATCTTCAAAATATAATATCTATTTTAGAAATGCATTATATAATCCACATTCTGGTCATATGTCAAGTTCAGGTGGAATATTAAGTTCATCAGGATTTAAAGTAGACGGTAATGATAACGAATGCTTTTTTGATGATGATGGCGCAGGTAATGTAAGATTATATTATATGTCAAGTGGAGTAAAATCTTATTTAAATTCAACACAAGGTACTATTGATTATTCAACAGGTGCATTAACACTTAATTCAATGAATATTGTTAGTATATCAAATATAAGAGGTGCAGTTTCAACTGTAATTGAATTAACAGTAACACCAAGTTCTAATGATGTTGTTCCAGTTAGAGACCAAATTATTGAAATGGATATTGCAAATTCAAAAATAACAGTTACCGCTGATAGTTTTGTAGGAGGAAGTGCTGAGGCAGGTGTCGGATACACAACTACTTCCAGCTACTAATGACTAATGGCAAAATTTACTGATAAAATTTCAACAATAATTTCGGGTCAACTACCTGAATTCATAATTAGCGAACACCCAAAGTTTGCTGAATTTCTTAAAGTCTATTACCAATTATTAGAGTCTGCTGAATTATCAGTAACTTCTATTAAATCAACAGAAGGTATCTTACTAGAAACAGAAACTAATCAAGCAAATAATTTAGTATTAAACGCAAGTGCTAAAGGTAGTGCAAGAACATCACTTGACGCAGGTGATAAAATTATTTTTGAAAAATATTCTGGTACTGAATATGGTAAATTTACTAGAGGTGAAACAGTTACAGGACAAACTTCTAATGCAACTGCTGTTGTATTAACAGAAGATTTAAATAATGGAAGATTATTCATAACTGCTAACAGTAAATTTTTAGATGGTGAAACAATTGTAGGTGGTCAGTCAAATGCTTATGCATTAATAAGTGATTATAAACCTAATCCAGTAAATAATATTGCCGACCTAGTTAACTTTAGAGATCCAGATAATGTAATTAGTAATTTCTTATCAAATTTTAGAGATGAGTTTCTTGCAACATTACCAGATAAATTAGCTAACGAAGTTGATAAAAGAAATCTTATAAAAAATGTTAAATCTCTTTATCGTTCTAAAGGTACTAATAAAGGACACGAAATATTTTTTAGAATATTATTTAATGAAGAATCACAAACATTTTATCCAAGAGAGAATTTATTAAGAGTATCAGATGGTAAGTATGATACATTAAAAGTTATGAGAGCAATTGCTGATACTGGCGATACAGCACAATTAGTTGGAAGAACAATAACAGGTTCAACTAGTAATGCATATGCAATTATTGAAAATGTTAATAAGTATCAAATTGGTTCAGATACAGTTACAGAATTTATTTTAAATAATGATTCTATGCAAGGTACATTTCAAATTGGTGAACAAATAGTAGGTACTGCTTCAGATGAAGACGATTGGTATATTAAAGCAACTGTAACAGGAATACCAGGAACAAAAGTACTTACAAATGATGGAACATTAAATGAACCTGGTGATGTAATTAAAGTTATCGCAGGTGGTGTTGGTGCTATATTTAGCATTGATGAAGTTGGTTCAGGTGAATTAACAGAAATTGTAATTACTAACAAAGGCGCAAACTATTCAGTTGGTGATAAATTAGTATTTGATAATAGTGGAACTAACGGAAGGGATGCCGCTGGATTTGTAAGAGTTATTAATGGTGGTATTGCTGCTGAAGATTCTGACCAAATAGTTTTAGAAGATGGTACTATGGCAGGTGACCAATATTTTGGTAATAGTATTATGCAAGAAAAAGATACAGGCAATGGAACAATTGAAAAAATATTTTTAACGTATAATGGTACAGGATATACTTCTCTACCTACTGTAACTATAACATCAACAGGTGGTTCAACTGGAACTGTAAATGCGTGGGGTGATGAAATTGGAAGAATTGTTAAATTAAAAACAGTTGAATTAGGAAAAAAATATCAAGACGCTCCTACTCCTCCAACATTGGCATTTTATAATAGTGCTATATTATCAGGTGCAACAGGAACTTTTTCAGTAGGACAATCTTGTACAACATCTAGTGGACAAGGAACAATTGTTGCCTATAACCCTAATACAAATGTATTAAGAATAAAAGATATTACAGGTACATTTACAGAAGGACAATTATTATCAGCAGATTCAGGTGGTTCAGGAACTATTGCAAAAAATGATCCTTCTTCAGCAACAGTTAATGTAGTTTCAGTTGCAGATACAGATGGAATTTTTATTAATGAAGATGGTAAGTTATCTGAAAGTACAATGAAAGTACAAGATAGTTTATACTATCAAGATTTTTCTTATGTATTGAAAGTTGCTAGTTCTATTGCAGTATGGCGGGATGCATTTAAAAAGACAATGCATACAGCAGGATTTTATTTTACAGGTCAAGTAGATATTACAAATAGAATAGACGCCAGAGGATCATTACCAATGATTGGTGCTGTTTCAGGTAGACAAGAAGTTGAAATACCATTAATTCTAATTTTAAATACTTTATTCTCTACAATATTTGGTAGAAGATTAGGAACAGTAGATGATGGAACATCTTTAAGAGCAAATGCTCTTGAATCAGGAACAATTGATTTAGACCCACAAACAAATGAACATTTTGGTCCTAATCAAAGGGATGTAACTTTAAATAGAGCTGGAATAGACTTTGAGTATTTAAGTAGAAAAAGAGCAACAATCGGTAATCAACTTGTTAAATCTGGTTATGCATATGCAGGACCACGTTGGGGAACACTTAACAAATACGCAACTTCTATATTTGCAAATGATATAGGATATACATTTAGAGCATTTAATGAATTAAAAGTATTTGGTACAAGGACTAGTTTAGATGGACAAAGTGGAATATTCTTAATGTCTTCTGACCCTAATGGTAAAAATGTTAAGATGATGACTGCTTTTCCTTCGGTAATTACATTTAACCAAAATGACTTCAGTAATACAGTTGTAAGGTGGGATGATGAAGGACCACTTTTTGATGATACAACACCGTAAAAGATTATAAATAGTAAAGTAATTTAAAGGAAGAAATGGCTAAACAATCAATATTTTTAGGAACAGTATCCAATGATGGAACAGGTACTAACCTGCGTGGTGGTGGTAGTATCATAAATCAAAATTTTGACGAAATCTATACAGCGATTGGTGATGGTACTAACTTAAAAGGTTATATTACTATTGAAGATACAAGTTCTACAGTAGATACAGTAAATATTGGTGAAAAATTACAATTTATTGGAGCTAATGGTATTACAACAACCGTTGGTAATAACGAAGTTCAAATAGCAATAGACGGTACAGTTCTTACAGAAACATCAGCAGATACATTAACTAATAAATCAATAGCTTTAGGTGTTAATACAATTACAGGAACCGTAGCAGAATTTAATACTGCTTTGACAGGTGATGATTTTGCGACAATTGCTGGTACAGAAATTCTTACAAACAAGACATTAACAAGTCCAGTTATAAACACACCAACAGGTGATGTTGCAACTAAAGATGGAACACAAACTTTAACAAACAAGACATTAACAAGTCCAGTTATCAACACACCAACAGGTGATGTTGCAACTAAAGATGGAACACAAACTTTAACAAATAAAACAATAGATACTGGATCAAACTCAATTACAGGTACGTTATTTACTTTTGCTGATGATACATCATCAATTAATACTATAGTACAAGGTGATACTTTAAAATTTTCTGGTGGTAACGGTATACAAACAACTTTAAGTGGAGATTTAATTGAAATTAAAGCTTCAGGAATTACAACTACAGAATTAGACGCAAGTGCTGGGATTGTAAATACACAATTAGCAAATAATTCAGTTACTATTGGTTATACAGCAGTTGAATTAGGATCAAGTGCAACGCAAGTAAGTGGATTATCAATAACTGGTTCTGCTTACATAACAATTAACGGACAAGGATCAGCAATAAGATTTAATCATCCTAACCTTGCTAGTTTTCCAACAGCAGCAACTTATTCAGGTTCGCCTGCTTTAGATGAAGCAACACTTAAACCTTATATCGCTTCAGCGTCAGGTTGGATAAATTTATTAACAGAAAATGATGGTGTTGATAGACACTCAAATGTTAATATAACAGGAATTGCAAATGGTGAGGGACTTGTATGGAATGCTTCAACAACAAGATTTGAAGCAGGTTCACTTGGTGGAACAATTGGTAGATACGAAGACGCTTCAGCAAGATTTGCAGTAACTTATAATAGTTCAACTTCATATAGATTTACTTCACACTATGGAACAGTTGATAATCCAAAAATTTTTATAAAACAAGGTACAACTTTTGCTTTTGATTTATCTGCTTTATCAGGATCACATCCTTTTGCTATACAAACTTCAAGTGGTGCTTTCAATTCATCAAATAGAATTTCAACAGGATTAACACACGTTGCTTCAGATGGAACAGTTACAACAGGATTAAATGCTCAAGAAAAAACAAACGGTGTATTATACTTTGATGTACCACACGACCAATCTGGACCTATATATTACGTATGTACTGCTCATCCAGCTATGGCAGGTACAATAGAAGTTAATACAAAAGGATCAGGAAAAGTTTTACAACAAGTTAATACTCAAACAGGTGCTGTTAATACAGGAACAACAATATTTCCAGAAGACGACACAATTCCTCAAAATACTGAAGGAGATGAGTATATGACTTTAGCAATAACTCCTAAATCTGCTACAAGTACATTAATGATTGAAGCACAAATATTTTATTCACAATCAGCAGGTACTAGAGGTGGTGCAGGAATATATAAAGATACAGGCGCAGACGCATTAGCATTTACATCTAACTTTATAAAAGACGCTACAAGTATGGGTAATATGACAGTTATGTATTCAGAAACATCTGGAAATACTACTGCTAGAACATATAAAGTAAGATGTGGAAGTATTGCAACAGCAGGAACATTTACATTTAATGGTCAAGCAGGTTCAAGAATGTTTGGTGGAACAGTTTTAAGTACAATTAGAATTATAGAAATAGAAGCGTAGAATAACTTGTATAAATATAGATAAAGGAAAATAAATGCCAGCGATTATAACAAATAAATTCAGAATACACAACTCGGAACAGTTCCAAGAAGCGTTTTCTGAAGCTTCAGGAAATACTTTTTATTTAGGAATAGGAAGACCTCAAGGATTTACTACTTCAACAAGAGGAGATGGTAGAACAAATAACGAGGGTACAGATTTATTACCTGTAACTCCTCCTGATAATGAAAACACACAAAATTTTACATACGATAGTATGCTTGCTTGTAAAAAAATTGCAAGTACAAATGCTGGATTTGTAGTTCCTAGAAGAAATTGGATAACTGGTACAGTTTATGATTATTACAGACACGATTACGGTGGATATATAACAGGTGGAACAACAGCACAAACTTCAAATAGTGGTGCTGCTACTTTGTATGACGCAACTTTTTATGTTTTAACTACTGCTAGAAACGTATATAAATGTTTAGATAATAATAATAATGCAACTTCAACTGTAGAACCTACAGGAACATCAACAACAATATTAACAACTGCTGACGGATATAAGTGGAAGTATATGTACACTTTAACTGCTTCTCAACAAGCAGATTTCTTATCTGTAGATTTTATGGCAGTTGGTACAAATGCAACAGTTAGTTCGGCTGCTGTAAATGGTGCAGTTAATATAATTAAAATTAAAACAGCAGGTTCAGCTGGTACAGATGGAACACATACAGGTGTTGCAATACGAGGAGATGGATCAGGTGGAGTTTGTTCAGTAACTATTGCTTCAGGTGCAGTTACAGGTGTAACCGTAACTACTCCAGGAACAGGATACACATACGGATATATTAAACTTACAGATATTAATGCCGCTGGTGGTGGATCATTAATCAGTACAGAATTAGATGTAATAATTGAACCAAACGGTGGACACGGATACAACGCAGTACAAGAGTTAGGTGGTTTCTTTGTTATGTTAAATACAAGTTTAGAAGGAACTGAATCAGCAAATTCAGGTGACGTAACTGTTGCAAATGACTTTAGACAAGTAAGTTTGATAAGAGACCCAAAAGCAGGTGGAGTTGCCGCTACGGCTACTACACTACGAGCAACTTCAGCAGTTGTTGGTTCTGGAAACACAGGAACATTTTCTGTAGATGAAAAAATTTCACAAGCAAGTACAGGTGCAATTGGTAAAGTTGTAGAATGGGATCCATCAAATAAAATATTATATTATATTCAAACAAGACACAATGATGAGGGAGTAGATAGCAACGGTAATCAAACAGCGTTTAGTGGCACAAATATTATTACAGGTGCAGATACATCAGCGACTTTAACACCTGCAACAACAACAGGTACAGTTAATAGTCAAGTATTTGCAAATGGATATTCTAGTTCAGAAATTGACCACGGTTCAGGTGAAATAGTCTATGTAGAAAATAGAGCACCAATCACTAGAGCTGCTGACCAAACCGAGAATATCAAACTGATTATAGAATTTTAGGAGAGATAAATGCCAAGTCCAACAGATTTTAATTTATCGCCCTATTATGATGACTTTGACGAAAGTAAAAAGTTTCATAGAGTTCTTTTTAGACCAGCATTTGCTGTACAGGCGAGAGAATTAACACAAGCACAAACTCAATTACAAAATCAAGTAGAGAGGGTATCAGACCATCTATTTGAAAAAGGTGCTATGGTTATACCTGGAGAAATCGGGTACGACTTAAATTACACTTCAGTAAAACTTTCAGCAAAATCAAACTCAACTTTAGCAGATTATAAAGGAGTAACTTTAACAGGTGCAACTTCAGGACTTGTTGCAAAAGTTATAGATGTTGCAGTTGCAGATGGAACTGATCCAGATACATTATATGTAAAATATTCAACAAGTGGATCAAATAATACATCAACTGCTTTTTCTGATTCAGAAACTTTAAATTGTACAATCAATAGTTTAGCTGCTACAGCAACTGTTGATTCAACACATATAGGTTGTGCTGCTGAAGTTCAAAAAGGAGTTTATTATATTAATGGATATCACGTTGAAGTATTAGGACAAACTGTTGTTCTTGACAAATATACAAACACACCTTCTTATAGAGTAGGTTTAACAGTTACAGAATCTTTTGTAACTCCAAATGAAGACGCAAGTTTAAATGATAATGCTCAAGGATCATCAAATCAAAATGCTCCTGGCGCTCATAGATTTAAAATTGATTTAACATTAACAAAATTATCTTTAGCTTCAACAGCAGATAAAAACTTTTTAGAATTATTAAGATTAAAAAATGGTATTTTACAAAATAGAGTTAGAAATACAGAATACGGAGTATTAGAAGATACTTTTGCTCGTAGAACGTTTGACGAATCAGGTGATTATATTACTAAAGGGTTTGAGATAGATATTAGAGAACATTTACTATCAGGAAATAATAGAGGTATTTACGCTTCAGGTTCAGGTGGTGATTCATCTAAATTTGCAATAGGTTTATCTCCAGGTAAAGCATATGTTAAAGGTTATGAAATAGAAAAATTAGGAACAACTTTTGTTGATGTAAATAAATCAAGAGATTTTGATACACAATCAAATTTAAAAACTAGATATGATGTAGGTAATTATTTAAATGTAACTAATGTTTATGGTTCGCCAGATGTTGGTTTCGTTTCAGGTGATATAGAATCATATAAAGGACTTTCTTTATATAAATCAGCAACTGCTGTTAGAGGAACTGCTAACGCTGGAAGTCTTTCAGGTATTAGTACAATAGGAAGAGCTAAATCAAGAGGTTTTGAATATTCAACTGGTACTGCTACAAATAATATTTTTTCAAGTGCAGGTTTAAATAGTTCAGTTTTTAAACATTACATATTTGATTTAGAATTATTTACTCACTTAAATATTAGAGAAGCAACAACATTTACAACTGGCGAAACTGTAACAGGAGGTACTTCAGGTGCTACTGGTATAGTTCAATCAGTTGGAACAGGAGAAACAGTTACTATTAATAATATAACTCAATCAAATCCTGCAGAAGTTCAAATTGCAACTGCTCATCAATTACAAGATGGACAACAAATAACAATTGCAGGTGTTGGAAGTTCTTGGGCAATTGATTCAGTTATAACTACTGGTGGAATATTTACAGTTAGAGATAAGGGTGGAACAAATTGGTATCTGTATAAAGAAGATGGAACAACTCCTGTTAATTGTACAAATCCTGGTACAGGTGGTACGGCAACTCACGGAGTTGTAGTACTTTCAAATGTACAAGGTTCTTTTGCTCAAAATGAAACAATCACAGGTGGAACATCAAGTAATACAGGAACTATACAAGCAGATAGACTAGGAAGAAAAGGAGTAAGAGCTTTTGGAACAGATGACATTAAACAAGTTGCAATGGCAGGTTCTCCTACGTATACTTCGGATGTATTATCTGATAATGTTAATTTGACAGGTACGATATCTGTAACAGGTGCAGGAAAAACAATCAATGGATTTGGTACAAGATTTACAGATGAATTAAGACCTGGAGATAAAATTACATATACAACTGATACTCCTCTTTCTGAAACAAATGAAGTTGCTTATGTTATTAATGATACAAGTTTTGCAGTAACTACTGGTGCAGGTGCAAACGTAACTAAATCATCTTTTACTAGAGGACGTGGTGAAGTTAAAGAAGCAAGTAAAAATATTTCTATCTTTAAAATGCCACACGAAACTATTAAGACATTAAAGACAACTAATAATTCTGGTATAACAGATACAAATTTTGCAGTTAGAAGAAATTTTACAGCAACACTATCAGGAAATGGTGACGCTTCAATTACAGCAGGAACAAATGAAACATTTACTGGATTAGCAGAAAAAGATTTTTCTGTATCTATTATGGCAACTGGTGGGGGTGGTTCTGGTGCTGTGGGAGATGTATTAAGTTTAGAAGGTACTAACCATTTAGCACAAACAATATTTTCATTAGGTGGTTCTCCAACTGGTAAAACTTTAACATTGAATTTTGGTACTAGTTATGCAGGACATAAAATAAAAATTTTAGCAACAGTTAATAGAAGTGTTGCAGGTTCTAAATCTAAAACTTTAAATAGTTCGCAAACAGTAGCAATTTCTTCTCAAGCAATTATAGAAAGTGGAATAATCGGTTTAGCTAAAGCAGATGTTTATAAAGTAGATAGTGTTCATATGGCTGCTGACTTTAGTACAGTTGCAACTACAAGTGATACAAATATTACAGATAGATTTAATGTAGATACAGGACAAAGAGATAATTTCTATGATGTTGGAAGATTAAGATTAAAAACAGGTGCATTAACACCTACAGGAAGATTATTAGTTACATTTAGTTATTTCTCACACGGTTCGGGAGATTACTTTGATGTAGACTCTTATGCAGGTGTTGTTAATTATGAAGATATTCCATCATACGAATCAGCAACAACTGGTGAAAGATTTGAATTAAGAGATACTTTAGATTTTAGACCAAGAGTTAATGACTCTTCAACAATAAATTCAGGTAATCAAGACCGTACTTATGACGGTACAGGTGCTTCAGAATTAGATATAATAAAATTTGGTACAGATATTACTTCTGACTTTGAATATTATTTACAAAGAGTTGATAAAATATTTTTAGACTCAAATGGAAAATTTCAAGTATTAAGTGGTGCAAGTTCATCAACACCAGATATTCCTGGTTCTTTAGATAATGCTATGCATATGTACACTTTGTTTTTACCTAGTTATGGAATAAACACAGCAGACGTTAGTATAGAAACAGTTGACAACAGAAGATATACAATGAGAGATATTGGACATTTAGAAAGAAGATTAGAAAATGTTGAATATTATACTCAATTATCTTTATTAGAAGTTGCCGCTCAAACATTACAAATACAAGACGCAGATGGTTTTGATAGATTTAAAAATGGATTTGTTGTAGATAATTTCACAGGACACTCAATAGGTGATCCAGGAAATGTAGATTATAAAGTTTCAATGGATATGGCAAAAGGTGAAATGAGACCAACATTTAATGAGGATGCTGTTCAACTTATTGAAAGTGATGATGATGGTACAGCTATTCTTGCCGCTGATAGAACAGCTGGACAATATCAAAAAACAGGAGATTTAATTACACTACCTTATAGTGAAACTGCTTTAATAACTCAACCTTATGCAAGTAAATCAATTAATGTTAACCCATTTGGAATATTTACTTGGATAGGTTCAATTGCATTAACACCAGCAAATGATGAATGGAAAGAAACAGAAAGAGCGCCAGAATTAACAATTACAAATGATGATGGTTCTTGGGATACTTTAGTTAAGGATTCTGGTAATCCAAATCTTCAATCTGTAGAATTAGGAACAGTTTGGAACGAGTGGACAAATAATTGGACTGGACAACAAACAACTAATAGTACAGAAAGATTTGAACAAAGAGGTGGTCACGGTTGGAGAGTTATGGAAAGAGATATCCAAACAACTACATCAACTGGTACAAGAACAAGAACAGGAATTAGACAAGTATTAGTTCCAAAAACAGTCACAACAAACATTGGTGATAGAATTGTAAGTGTAGCGTTTGTTCCATTTATTAGAAGTAGAACAGTATCATTTACAGCTACAAGAATGAGACCAAATACAAGAGTTTATGCTTTCTTTGATAGTGATGATGTATCTACTTACATAACACCAAATGGTGGTTCTTTAGGTGGTAATCTTGTCACGGATACTAACGGTTCTGTAACGGGAACTTTTGCAATACCTGATCCTAAAGTAGATTCAAATCCAAGATGGAGAACAGGTCAAAGAATTTTTAGATTAACAAGTTCATCTACAAATGTTTTAACACAAGCGCCAGATACGGCTGCTAATGCTGAATATATTGCCAGAGGAATTATAGAAACAGTACAAAATACAATTATCTCTACAAGAACAGCGGGTGTTGAATTTAGAGCAACTAACGAAACAGAAAATATTACAAGAACAGATGTCCAACGAGGTGCAAGTAGACAAGTTGGATATCACGATCCATTAGCACAAACATTTATGATAGATGATGAAGGTGGAGTTTTCTTAACATCTATAGATTTATTTTTCAGTTCTAAAGACGCTAATATACCTTTAACTTTACAAATTAGAAATACAGTAAACGGTTATCCAGGACAAAATATATTACCATTTAGTGAATTGTCATTAAATCCAGCTGATGTTAATGTAAGTACTGACGCAACAGTTAAAACTACATTTACGTTTCCAAGTCCTGTATATGTACAAGAAAATACAGAATATTCTTTTGTATTAATGGCTAACTCAACTGATTATAATTGTTATGTTGGAAGATTAGGAGAAACCGTAATAGGTTCAGATAGAACAATATCAGCACAACCATATGCTGGTGTAATGTTTAAATCACAAAATGGTGTAACTTGGACAACTGAACAAAACGAAGATATTAAATTTACATTGAAGAGAGCAGAATTTGAAAATGTAACTGGAGATGTTCATTTAACAAATGATACTTTACCAGCTAGAACACTTAAAAACAATCCAATTAGAACAACAAATGGTTCTGATATTGTTAGAGTTTATCATCCAAATCACGGAATGCACGGCACATCAAACAATGTGACCATTTCAGGAATACCAGCAGGAACATATAATGGATTAGCACATAGTTCAATTAATGGAACATATACGACTATATCAAACGTAACTTTAGATAGTTATGATATACAAATACCAGGTTCTACAAATGCAAATACTTCAGGAGATATTGGAAGTAATGCTGTGACAGCAACACAAAATAGAAAATATGATGTATTAAATTTATCAGGTGTTCAAACAATGAAAGTACCTGATACAAGTATTGAATGGTATATTAGACCAACTACTGGACAATCAATGCACGGTTCAGAATCAGAATTTAGTTTAACTCCAGTTGCAAATAAAGTTGCTGTTGTTAATTCTGAAAATATACATTTTAATAGTCCAAAAGCTATAATGAGTGGAATAAATGAAACAAATGAAATGTCAGGTCAAAAATCATTTTTCTTAAATTTAAAACTTTTAACTACTAATACAAAAGTTTCACCAGTTTTAGATACACAAAGAATGAGTGCTTTTGTAATTTCAAATAGATTAAATAATCCAACTTCTAGTAATACACCAGATTTTGTTGATGATATTGCTTCAACAGGTTCATCAACAGCTGCTGTTTATTTAACTAAACCTGTAGTGTTAGAAAATTCTTCAACATCTTTAGATGTTAGATTGACTTCAAATATTAGGTCAAGTTCAACTGTACAAGTTTATCATAGAACATTAAGTGCTGAAGGTGAAAGTAAAATTGAAGATTTATCTTGGACACCATTTAATACAGATGGTTCAGAAGATACATCAATAGCTCCTGCTGAAAATGATACAACATTTAAAGAATACAAATATTCTGTAGCAGGGTTGAATCAATTTACATCATTTCAAATTAAAATAGTAATGAAAGGGTCAATATCATCATATCCTCCAATTGTAAGAGATATGAGAACGATAGCATTGGCGATATAAGAAAATGGGTATATTGAAAGTTGAAGGACACGCAGATTTAATTAGAGATGTTAAAACTAATGCAATAGTAAGAACAAGCAACGAATATGCTGTTTATATGAGAAGAGTAAGACAAAGAGAAGAGAACGCAGACAAATTAAGAGGTGTGTGTTCCGAGATAAATAATTTAAAGAAAGAATTAAGAGAAATAAAAGATTTAATTAAGAAGGTTGTAAAGTAAAATGGCAGTAAGACAAATATTACCAGAACAAACGTTAGAAACGTTAAGACTAGAGTTTAATGCTTTGGCGGCTGATGATTTTGGCGATATAGGAACGTTAGACGCTTCATTATCGGCAACAACTGTTATAGGTGCTGTAAATGAATTATCTGCTCAAGTATTTGCCGCTGAAGGTTGGAAGATGGAAGACTCAACTTCAACACAACAAACAGTTGGTGCAGGTCAAGTTGCTAGATTTATTGGTTCAACAGGAATAAATGCTGTTGTATCTTCTCCAGATACATTAACAATGTCATTAGCAGACGTTTTATCTATTACAACTTCTGTATCAGCTCCAACAGTTAATGCAGGTAATTTAACTTTATCAAGTGGCTATATTACAGATTCAAGTGGTTATGTAAATTTTGATAACGAAAATATACAAACAACTGCTGAAGTATCTGGTGGTACAGGTACTTTTGGAACAGTTGTAGGTACAGGTGCAACTCACACATTAGGAACAGTTCAAGTTTCTGGTAATCAAATTTCATCTACAGATTCTACAGAATTAGTTATTAATGATAATTTACAAATTTTAGGAAATGTAAAAGCAAATACATTTACTCCTTTATCAGGAGACCAAGTTACTATAAATTCTAATTTAGAAATAGGTCAAAATAAATCTATCTTCTTTGAAGGTGCAACAGATGATAGTTTTGAAACAACTTTAACTGTAGTTGATCCAACAAGTGACCAAACAATAACATTTCCTGACGCAACAGGAACAGTTGCTTTAACAAACTCAACAGGTTATGCGACTGGTAGTATTTTTACTTCTTCAGTAACTTTAGTAATATATAATTCAGCAGGGGTAGTGCAAAAGACGATTGTTGGTAGTGCGAGTTAGGGGTATTAATTATGGCTATACGAGCTCCTCTATATTATAGCGCAGGCAATTTGAAAGAAATGACTTCTGCCGAAGTCAATGAAATTGTTTCACAAATAATATATCAATATTCATTAGCACCTTCTGTTGCATTATCAGTAATTGGTTCTGGTGGTAATATAGGATCAATAACAGATACAAGACAACAAGCTGGTGTTATGTCAACTCATAATTCATCTTTTCCAGCTGAATCAACAACAAACGAACCTACAACGGTAACTATTACCTACGATAAAATTACAAAGACAACAAACTCTGGTTCAGCTCCAACTGATTCAGGAAAAACTTGGCCTTGTTATAGAACAGCGACTAATAATATTCAAGCAATGTCATTGCAAGATATTAAAGATACTTTTCTTCATCCTGCAATAGATAAATTAGTATTGTCAAGTTTAACAACTGAACAAGGTGGAACATATCATATTAATACTTCAAATAGTGTTGGAGGTTCTACTTTAGTTGACGCAACACCAATTTTTGTAAATACTCAAGCAGATACAACTGCTTATTCAGATGACGCCGCTGGGTTAGGACAAAATTATGATAAATCACATTCAAGTGGTGGTAATAGTGGTACAAATACAATAACTGTAAATAATGTAACTGATTTAGAAGTTGGTATGACAATTTTTAGACAAGACAATTCAACACTACCAGATAAAACTACAAATCCTACTTATATAACTGATATTACTGGAACCACATTAACATTAAGTCAAAATTTTACAGGTAATGCTTCAGGCACATATACAATTGGTGGTGAAGCAGTAGACCAACCTACAACAATTCAAAATTATTATTTACATAGAATAGATGGTAATAATCAATCTACAAAAACACCACTTTATGTTACCGCTGGAAATGATTTAAGAGAATATGTAACAGCAGATTTTGCTACTTTGTTAGGCAATGCTCTTAAATATACTGCTGGTTCTTCAACAGATGGTTATAAAATAAATTATAGTTATACATCTGGAACAAATAGAGGTTCTGGTATGGCAGATACAATATTAACAGGTACAGGAGATTATAAAACATACCAAGTTGATGGAGATGATTATAGAGCGCAAGAGTTTCCAACTGGTACACCTACAACATCAAATACTTGGTATTTGAAAATATATAAATCGTAAATAATATGTCTTATACAGCAAAATATAAAATCACTTCAAAACTATATACAGAAAAAGTATATACAGATAAAAAAGATTTTTGGAATGACCATCCTAAAACAAATGATATGGATAAAACTAGTGTAGCGACTGGTAAAGTTGAAAGTACTAATACAGTATTAGACGCAGGTGGTAAATCAGTTACAAGGACTATAGTTTTTGTAGATGAAAATGCCTTTAATAATTATTTAACGGAGGTAACAACTTTAGCTTCTTCATTAGGAGTTGTAGAGGATGAATTAAATTATATAAAAATATGATAACAACTGATAATTTTATAACAGCACATTTTATAGATAATGAAAGAAAAAATATTGAAATATTATTAAAAAGTGATGACGGAACAGCAGTCAATCCACATATACTTGAATATGATGTTAATGATCCAAATTGTCAAGAATTATTAAAGTTTTGTTCTTTAGACCAACTTCACGAAAATACTTATACTAAAAAACAAGAAGAAAGAAAAGTTTTTGTTAATCAAGTTAAAAGGATAGCACAAAAAGAAGGTCTTATTAAACATATAATAGAAGAGGTTAATCCTAAATTTATTGAATTGATGATGGAATTTCTTTTAAGTAATAAGAAAGAACATATAGACCGTTTATTTAATTTTAAAATATATTTGTTTGAACAAGATATAGTAAAGAATTGTAAAGATAGTAGTAAGAAAACTGCTATTAGAAAAGCAAAATCTCCTTTAGAAGCACTTAAAATTTTTATTCAACTTTGGGAAGATTCCAATAAGATTTAATCCAATCTGCTTTGCAATTGTGTATATCTGTTTCGGGTCCAGCAAAGTGTATAATTTTTAGATTAGGATGTGGTTTATCTAATATCATATAATCCTCATCAAACCGTTTACAATACTCTACATTGTTTTCTAAATTTTGTTCTTTATCTAAAGTATATTTACCAATCCATTTACCTTTAACTAAAGATATTATTATATCATTTTTGGTTGCTATATCTTCAACAAAATTTTGTTCACCAAAATATTTGTAATGTACTTGTCCTGTATTATAATAATGTAATTGCCATTTTTCTGGATCTTTTATATAAGTATCCCATATAACTTTACATTGTCCAGATTTAAATTTAAAGAATCCTCCTTGGACTTTTGGTTTTGGTAATCCCCACCATTTATCATAAGATACTAATTCATTATTAGTTACAGGCCAACCTATTAAATCATCTATATTATTTACAATAACTTGGTCAATATCCATAATAATAATTTCATCTCCAAGTTTTTGATTATCAAATTCTGGATTAAAGAAAGTTAGTTTGTGCCAATGTTTTTTTATTTTACTATCTTTTGGTAAAGGAATAACTCTATCTGCTTTAACATTTGGATTATCACTATAGCAAATGAATTCAAATGGTAAATAACAATATTTTTTTAATCCATTATAAAGTCTTTCAACATAATCAGGTGAATATTTTCCTTCAAAATAAACACAATATATTTTAATATTAGTTTTTCTATCTTCTGTTAATGAATATATGTCGTGTGGGTTTTCTCTTGCTCTATTAATACTATGATGTAAAGGAACAGAACAAAATTTTTGACAAAGTAGAGCTGGATCAGTTTTTAATTCTTCAAAAAATTCTTTCCAATCTTTACTATTAATAATATCTTCTATCTTTTCGTTGTTTTCAAGTTTTAAATGTTCTTTTCTTAATCGTGCTATTTGAGGTTCTATCAAGGCTATAGGAGTATCTACCCAACAACAAGGCATTATATAACCAGTTGCTGTATAAGAAAGTTCTTTAAACGATAAGCATTTTGGATTAACTTTTTTCATTTTAACTTTCTAGTTGATAAAATTGTTTTTTTAGGACTATGCGTATTTTTAAAAAATCTTTCATCATCTAATTTATCCAATGCTACTTTCCAATCTTTATAAACTGAATTTTTTATATTTTTAAATAATCGTACATCTACATTAAACTTGTCAACATAGTAATTTGGATTTCTAGGTTTATATTTGTCATCACCGTATGTCCAACGACCTGAAAAAACTAAATCAAATTCAATATTGTTTGCCTTTGCCATACCTCTTGCTTCTTCTATGTCATTTTCATTATATCTGAAAACAATATATTGCCAAACGGAAGATTTACATTTTTTAGCACATAGTTTTGCCATTTCAAATAATTTTGGACCATCTTGATGAATTCTATATTTGTGGCTATCTTTAGGTAGACCATCAATACCAAACAACCAAACTGCTTTAGGGTCTGCTTCAAATGCCTCTTTATACCATTCCCTAGATTTGTGAGTGGATGCTGTATTAACTGTTACTGGAATATTTTTTTCGTAACAATATCTTAACATATCAATCAATAAAGGATTAGCAGTAGGGTCTGATATTTGACCACAAAAAAGTATTCCCTTTTCAAAGTAATTAGCAATTTTTATAAAATCATTCCACGGCATATCTTGTCCAGGTACTGGATGTCCAGCTCTTCTTATTGCTTGTCTTTGACATTTAGGACATTCTAAAGGACATCTATGTGTAGAGTCTATATTAATTTTTCTATTTGAGAAATCGTATATCATTTACACTTTCCACAATGTCTTTGACATTGCCATATAGCATTAACATCATTCCAACTATTAGGTAATGTTTCTGTATACCATTTATGATTTATTATATCTAGTAAACTAGAAGTAAAAATATTAAGTTCTTCTTTATATTTTTCATATTCTTTCATAACTGGATGTTTCATAAAATCACTTTTTTTAGAAGGATTGTGTTCATCTAAAAAATAAGGATTAGAGAAATAACAGCAAGGTAAAACTTGACCACTTGATTCAATTTCAAGTTTATTTGCTTTTAACCATTTGCAAGTTATATCTATTACTTCTTTTTTTTCTTTTCTTATTTTTTTAACCATCTTACTATCTAGTACTGTTAATTTTGTTGTTTGTTTAGTAAAGTTACCAACTTTTTTTTCTCTACCTTCATCATCTGTAAAACAATCTGCTTCACGTTTATTATAGTTCTCTTCTTCATTTGAAAAATCAACACCAGCTTTTCCTAAAGTTGCAGTTTCTTTTCCAGTAAAAAAAGTCATTTCATTACGACCTTCCCAACGGTCAGTTAAAATTCTGTTGTGTTTGGTTGCTCCGTGATCCATAACTAATTTTTCAATTTCATCTAAATGATTTTCATTATGTTTCCATACTAAAGTATCAACTCGTATTCTTGCTGGAGTGTTAGATAACATCTCCATATTCTTTAAAATTTTATCCAAGAAAGTAAACTGTCTATATCTTTCGTGCATTTTTTGTGTGGTGCCTTCAATAGCAAAAACAACGTGTAGGTTTTTACCTCCTATTGATCCAAACTCCCACCACCAATCTTCATTTCTTAATGAACCATTTGTATTAATAGAAATATGTGCTTCTGGATTTACTTGTCTAATATATCTTGCTATATCTAGTAAGTCATTATTTGTTAAAGGGTCTCCCCACGTACCACAAATATTATAATTATAAATGTGTTTAGCAACTTGTACAGGAAAAGCTCTTTTAAATTGGTCTAAAGACCATACAATATCTGGTAACCATTCGTGTGCTTTTAATCCAGTTAAGTTTGTTCTATGACATTGAGGACATCCAGCATTACATCTAGTTGTAATATCAAGTTTTAAATCAATAGGAAATTTCCACATTATAATATCTCCCATAATTCTTCAAATTTTTTATTGATTAAGTGTATCATTTTAGCAGATTTTAAATCACTTGTTATTTTATCTTTGTTCATTAAATAGGTATGCCATTCTTTAGGAAGATTATACCAATCTATGTTATCTTTATCTAATAGATAGTGTACAAATATTTCATTATTTGCAAAGAAAAATTTAGATATTTCTTCACCAAATAATTTTTCTTCTTTTGCTTTACTTAATACATCTATTATTTCATTTAATCTTTCTGTATATCTTAATTTCTTTATTGCGTTTGAATTGCCACCTAATATTGCTGTATTGGCAATATAATAATTAGTATCAAATTTATTATCAATAGCCAACATTGCTTTTTTGCATATTGCTTTGACATACATATCATATTTGTCTTTATGTGATACTATTGTTTCAAAGTCTACCTTACCTTTTTTATAATTCTTTCTATCTTTTTGAGACCAGATATCCATTGTTGCATTAGGAGCGTGAACACATATTTTATTCATATTAAACTTTTCAAAAAAGGATTCAGTTGTATTAGGTATTACATCTAAATCTAAATAAAGAACATTATCATACTCTTTACCTAATTCTTCCCATAGATATATTTTATATAAATTAATAATATCAAATTCAAATCCATCAAATTTCTTTTTAAACTTTTGATAGTAAGTATCATTACCATATATTCTATATTCAGCATTACAATGCTTGGCGTATTCTTTTTTAACATCTACTAATTTTTGATAGTGTTTTTCTAATTGTGTTTTAGTAAATTGGTGTTTTTCACTTAAATTAGGTTCGGTATTTTCTATGTAAATACTATAGATTATGTTTTTCATCATATCTCCATACAGCGTTAAAGTCTTTACAGACGCAATGTACTATTTTTGTTTCTTTTGGTATAAAGTGTTGTTCATCAAAAAAATAATGCCATCTTCTATCTAACCATTGAATACCAATTTTATTCATTCTTACTTTATATGAAAAGATAGTTTCATTATCATATCGGAACATATCAATAATATTTTGAGGATACAAGTCAGGTTTAGAATTTCTTAATTTTGTCATTAAATCTATTGTATCTTTAAAATCACCAAAAAAATCTAATTTAAGTATTTGTTCTTTTGAAGCGCCAATGATACCAGTATTGATAACATCATTATTAGGATCAAGTCCCTTAT
>Ga0208765_1000746_pt1 | contig 21021 bp, 22 predicted proteins | sample ETNtaG_2_FD_185783 | JGI IMG/M metagenome (GOLD analysis project Ga0208765, IMG submission 185783) | Marine microbial and viral communities from oxygen minimum zone, Eastern Pacific Ocean - ETNP201406SV203 (SPAdes) (version 2) | ecosystem: Environmental > Aquatic > Marine > Oceanic ...
AGTACTCTAACATAATCATCAATAATAAACATTTTAGTAAATTTTTCATCAACACCAACAAAATTTGCTCTTATTTTTTTTGCCATATCAGAAATTTCAATTGTACCAGGTTCTATTACAACATAACAAACACAACTATTTTTTATTGGTGCAGGTGGACCACAAACTAACAAATAATTTTCTTCTTGTGGTAAAATTCCTATAGCAAGTTTAAGTGTAGAAATTTTACTATAATTTCTTGTTCCTTCAATAATGAATGAACCTTTACCCATAGTTTGTCCGCTTGGTGCTGCTTTTTTTACTTGTTCAGGAGTAACCCAATAACAATTTATTCCAAACATACCCTCTTTCCATGCTCTACTAAAACAAACTGTTGCATGAGAAGTCTCTGCAATGCTTAATGGCATGATTGTTTCGCTTCTATCCTTCAGAATGAAAAATGGCGAACCATGAATTTCCGCATGAAAAACTTTATCATCTTTTTCAACATATTTTCTAATTATTGCTGAATTCGATGAACTATCTCTTCCACCAACAGCTAAAATACCATCAGATGTGTAAAACCACCGATATCTTTCAAACCAGCTCTTTTTTCTAATATCTGCAAAACCAATTGATCCACGTGCAATTTCTCCTTTCTGAATTGTTTTTTCTAATTTATCTTCAGTTTTCTTGATTAATTTTTCAATTGATTTTATAGCAGATTTTTGTTTTTTTGATTCATCAAATAGTTTTGATGCAATACTTGGAAGTGGTAAATTAGGATTGATCTTTATCTTTGCATCATCAATTTTTAATATTGAAATACCTTTTTCTTTAACAAGTTCTGAATTTTCATCTTTTAAAACTTCAACAATTCTTTGATCTGTGATATCTGATTTTCCTTCTGCTTGCATTTTGAATAATAAATTTGCAACACCCGCAATTTTTTTTGATTTTTCTTTTACTACTGTTATTGCTTTTTTTTGTTCATCTAATGTATTCTCAAGTTCTTTGATTTTTTTCTCAGCACTATCACTGTATAGTGATTTTCCTTTTTGTAGAATTTCTTCAGTAAATATAATATCTAAACCATCATTAAAGCTCGCAACTTTTCTCGCATTTGTATTATCATCAGAAAATCTAATAGGAAAAACATCTGATGTTTGTTCATCAGTAATTATTGTAGGATCATGATTTCCTTCAATTACATTACTAATAGTAGTATTAATTATATCAAATAATGATTCAAATTCATCATCTGAAAGTTCATTACTTGGTTTTTCACGTTTTATTGATGATAATCTGATAATTTCTTCAACATATTTTTTAGGTAATCCTAATCCTCTACCAATTGTTTTTCCAATAGTTGTTGTTGATGAAAGTATTTTTTTGAATTCGTCCTTTTTGAAATTTATTACATCTATTCCATCTGTTGGTGGTGGATTATAATCTACACCTATTCGTAATTGTCTATGTCTTACATCGATAGAATGTAATAATGCAAGAATTTTTTTATTATAATTACATAATAATATATTTCCGTCACCAAAAAATTCTATAATTAAAATAAACCTGTTATCAAAATTTGAAAATGTGATATACGCAATACGTTCTGTACCAATTTGTTCAATTTTTTCAATTTTTGATCTAAGAAGATCAGTTCTTAATCTGCGAAGAAGTTTGTTTGGTTCAATAGGATCAATTTTTTTACTAGTTATCCAGATTCCAATGCTAGAAACTGTCAACATTATATCTGGTTTTTTAGGATGATGAAGTTTGAAAAGCAGACTATTTCTGTTTATTCCCCATATGTTACTAACATAGTAATCTTGGATTTCGGTTCCAATTTCTTTTACTAAATATGCTAGTTCAATACCTGCGAGTGTCATAGAAGATAAATCATGATTAGGTGATTATACTCTTACTGTTTCAAATACGGCAGGATTAGTGAACATATATTTTTAACAAGGCAAAATTGAGTGAAACTAGAAATTTCATTGGCCAGATTTAAAAAAAAGAAAAAGCATATTTCAGAACCAGATCCAAAAGATACTGAAAATACTGATACACCACCAACCGAATCAGATTCTGATGAAAAAATAACTGGTAAATGGACAGATGGTTCTGATCAAAAGGATCATGGAGAATCAAAACCTACTATAGAAGATGACTCCGTGGACAAATCAGCAACAAAAAAACTAACCGACAGATTATTTTGGATGCGTATAGCCTTTGCAATAATTGGTGGTGTAATTGCAACATTTGTATTTGAAGATATTGCAGATGTAGAAGATAAAAGATGGACTTCAATAGGATTTATGATAATGTTATTCATTGCTACTACAATAATTGCAAAATCTTGGAGAATTAGAATTGCAAATAGGAAAAAATATGTTACAACAGGAATCGGAAGTTTTGTATTTCTTTATTTGTTCTTTTGGATAATGTCATACACATTAGTTAATGCAGGAACAAGCACAAGCATAATTCCTTTTCCATAATTTACCTGTGGTCAAATGTGGAAATTTAAAACTCCTGGAATTCCAGATGAAGAATTTGAAAGAACTGAATCAGTACCTATAACAAAAGAAGAGGTTAGAGCAGTTCAAATTAGTAAAGCTAGATTATTACCAGGTTTTTTAGTTTATGATATAGGATGTGGTAGTGGATCCATTACAGTAGAGGCAGGACTACAAGTTGAATCTACTGGTAAAGTAATTGCAATTGATCATGATCCAAATGCAATTGAATTAACAAAAACCAATTTAGAAAAATTTCAAGTTACTAATTCAACTATAATTCTAGGTAATGCAAAAGATAAGATTTCTGAATTACCTGAAGCAGATGCAATTTTTATTGGTGGAACTGGTGGTGACACAAAAGATATTGTTGAGCTATGTGAAAATAAGCTAAAATCAGGTGGAAGAATAGTCATTGGTGTAATTCTAATCGAAACTCTATATTCTGTATTACAAACTATTGAGAAATTAAAATTTGATTCAATAGATATAACACAGATAACTATTGGAAAAAGTCGAAAAACTTCAACTGGAACCATGATGTTATCAAGAAACCCTGTAACTGTGATCTCTGCAACAAAAATCTAGTCTAGATTTTTAATTGGGCATAATTATATTTTTTTTATGCCTGAATTAGTTGGAATTGGTGTAGGACCTGGAGATCCAGACTTACTTACTGTAAAAGCAGTAAAAGCTATTCAAAATGCTGATACAATAATGTGTCCTGCATCAGCAGAAGACAGACCTAGTATAGCTCTGTCAGTTGTTGACTCATTAATTGATAAATCAAAAAATCAAGAAATTATAAAACTAATTTTTCCGATGACCAAAGACAAAGCTATTCTTGAAGCACACTGGAAAGAAAATTCAAAAATCATGGCAGAAAAAGTTTTATCAGGAAAAAATGTTGTTTATCTAACAGTTGGTGATCCATATCTCTATAGCACGTGGATCTACATGCACAGAGAAATCACTCAAAAATATCCAGACATGAAAATTACTGTAATACCTGGAATTGTTTCAATGTTTACATTTGCATCTAAAGTTGGAATAAGTATTGCTGAAGGTGCAGAAAAAGTTGCAATAATTCCATCATGTTATGATCTAAGTTCTGTTAAAGAGATTGCAAAAAATTCTGAAGTTCTTGTATTTCTTAAAGATGGTCGTTATTTTGATCAAGTGATTGAATTAGTTAGAGAGTCTGGATTCCCTGATGATTCTATATTTGCAATTGGTCAAGATTTAGGAACAGACAAAGAAATTATAAGAAAATTAAGACTAGGTGATGTAAATGATGATACTCTTACTACAAAGTACTTTTCAATTTTGGTGATAAAACGTGTCTAAGGTATATTTTGTTGGTTGTGGTCCAGGTGATCCTGAATTAGTTACAATAAAGGCCAAAAAACTGATTCAAAAAGCAGATGTTTTAGTTTATTCTGGCTCATTAATTCCTCCTGAGATTCTCAAATACAATAAAAAAGGAAAAAAATATGATGCTGCAAAGCTTGTTCGTGAAGAAATTTTTAATTTATTATTGAAAAATTCACTAAAAGGAAAAGTTGTAGTTAGATTGCATGATGGTGATCCTGCAATATATGGTGCAATAAGAGAACAGATTGATAATTTAGAAACTAGAGGAGTAAATTCTATTGTTATTCCAGGTGTGACTTCATTTTTAGCCTCAGCAGCAGCACTTGGAACTCAGCTAACTTTACCTGGAATTACACAAACAATGATTATTACACGTGCAGAATCAAGAACCAAAGTTCCTAAACGTGAAAAAATTTCTGAACTTGCCAAACATCAATCAACTTTAATTTTTTATCTTAGCGTGCATCTATTAACTAAAATTACAAAAGAAGCAATTGAAGGTGGATACAAAAAAACTACACCTGTTGCTGTAGTTTACAAAGCAAGTAGAAAAGATCAAAAAATAATTCTTGGAACACTCACAGATATAGCAAAAAAAGTAAAAGCTGAAAGAATCACAATGACTGCAATTGTCATAATTGGTGATGTAATAAAACCAAAATCATATGAGTACTCGAAATTATATGATAAAACATTCAGTCATGGTTTTAGAAAAGCTAAACCTACAAAGAAAAAGAATTAACTTTATTTTTAATTCCCATCATCTGAAGATTTTTTTCAAAAAGATTAACATCACCAGAAGTAAATATTCTAAATTGTAATTGTTTTAATTCATTGTTTTCCAACTTAAAATCCTTTATACCATTTACAATGTCTTTTGCAGGATCTAAAAACTTAATATTTTTGAAAATTGATTTTAGTAATAATTCTAAAAATGGAAGATGTGTACTTGAAAGTGTTGCAACATCAATTAAATTATCTAAAAACACATCTTCTAAAACCTCTTTGATAATATTTTTGCAATATTCTTTATCTGTTAGAAATTTTCCAGATTCCACAAGTTCAACAAGTGATGAACAATCAATTTTGTGAATTACTATATCGTTTGGCACGTTACATTTTTCTATAAATTCTGTAATAGCCTCACTTTGAATAACAGATTTAGTTCCAAGAATTGCAATATTTCTTGTTTTAGATAATTTTACAGCATTATCAAGAGGAGGATATACTCCGACCAACTTTGAACTAATCTTATTATAATCAAGTAAAAGTGTGGGTGTATTTGATGCCATTACAATTAACTGCGGAGAAAATTCTTTTTCTAATAGAACTATTGTTTTTTTAATGATTTGTTCTAACTCTTTTTTTGATTTTACTCCATAAGGAAAATTTTTCTGATCAGCGAAATAGATTAACTCGCCTTTGAATTTTTTTTGTATTTCCCTTATAATCGATAATGAACCAAAACCTGAATCAAATACAACTATACTCATGTTATCTATTTTTTGTTAGCTTAATTTAGCCTAATGTTGATCTTAATACACACCTTTCATTAAGAACCTTTTTTTTGATACTTAGGCATGCCGTCATTCCATAAAGCATGGGCACGTCAAGAAACAGCTAGTATGACTGAGAAATTTCGTGATACAATCAAACCTCAGGGTGCGCTTAAACCACGAATACAAAACGCAGTGAATAAGATTCAAGTCCAAACTACAAAAATGGACTCAATGTTGACTAAATTAGATCAACGTGATCAACAATTATTCAAGCGTGTAGTAACTGCCGTACAGCAACACGATACTTCTGCCAGTAAAGTTCTTTCAAATGAACTAGCAGAAATTCGCAAAGTAAAAAAAATGCTTGGTGGTGCTAGAATGTCGCTTGAGCAAGTTCAATTAAGATTAGCAACAATTCATGACCTAGGTGATGCTATGGTTGCAATCGGACCAGCTATGAATACCATGAAGAGCCTACAATCATCATTAGGTAAATTCATGCCAGAAGCTGATTCAGAAATGAATGCAATGGCTCAAACACTAAATGGACTAATGGTCGACTCAATCTCTGATGATTCTTTCAATATGGAATCTGATGCTTCAAACGAAGAAACCGATAGGATTCTACAAGAAGCATCTGCTGTTGCAGAACAACAAATTGGAGACAAGTTTCCATCAGTTCCAACACTATCTGAACTACCTTCTCAATCGTCTACAACATCGACTTCTACATTTGAGTAGAGAAGTTCAAACTCCCTGTTTTTAATTTTTTTTTCTTAAATAACTTATACACGTTTTTACAAATTGTAACATTTCATTCTTACCCATTTTTGATTTACCCTCTTTTCTATCAACGAATGTGGTAATTGTCTCTAAACCTTTCATTCCTTTTTGTTTTAGTTGGTGTAGAACTTCAATTTGAAATGCATAACCATCAGATTTGATTTTTTCAAAGTCAATTTGTTGTAAAGTTTCATTTTTGAACATTCTAAAGCCACTTGTTGGATCAGAAATATCTAATTTTGCACATTGTCGTGCAATTGATACTGCAATTGAATGTGTTAATTTACGCCAAATTCCCCATCCTATAGTAGCTGATCCTTTAACATGTCTACTAGCTATTAGAAAATCATACGTTCCTATCTTTTTAATCATATTTGGAATTTCACTAGGATCATGTGAGTGATCTGCGTCCATTTCTATAATAAAATCAGAACCCAATTTTTCCAGAACATATCTAAATCCATTTTTATAAGCTGCACCAAGACCAAGTTTTGTAGGTCTTTGAATTACAATAATTTCTCGGAATTTTTTAGCCAGGTTTCTTGCAATATCTGCAGTTCCATCAGGCGAAGAATCATCAACTATTACAATATTGAAATCATCAACAATATGTTTTACCTGCTCAACTAATCTATCAATTAAACTTGGTAATGTTTTCCCTTCGTTGTAGGTTGGAATTACTATTGCTAATTTCATATTATTTTATCTCCTGTAATTCCTTTGTATATAACTCATGGAAAACTTGTCTCCTTAGAAAGTATTTCTTCTAGTTTAGATACGTTCACTCTATCCTGACTCATACTATCTCTTGACCTTATAGTAACTGTATCATCTTCTTTGGTTTGATGGTCAATTGTAATAGCAAAAGGGGCTCCAATCTCATCCAATCTACGATATCTTCTACCAATAGCACCAGAATGATCCAAAAATGAATCAAATTTTGTTTTAATTTTTAAATAAATTTCATCTGTCTTTTCAGCTAAACCATCTTTTTTTACCAGAGATAATATTCCTACATGAATTGGTGCTAAATATGGTTTAATTGATAAAACAACTCTTTCATTTTCCTTGTCTTCTTTATAGCTATGTTCTAAAATAGTATACAAACTTCGATCAATTCCCATAGAAATTTCAAATACATGTGGAAGAACTTTTTCATCATTATCCATTACTTCAAATTTCTCTTTACTTTTGTTTGCATGACTTGATAGATCATAATCAGATCTATAATTACAAGCTACTAATTCAAGCCAACCAATTGTTGTTTCAACTTCAAAATCAAATGCAACTTCTGCATAGAATGCTTTTTCTTTATCGCCAAGTTTTCTAAATCTACTTTTGTTCATATCAATACCTGTTTTTTCATAGAACTCTGTCAACAATCCTAAATAATATGCAACAAATTTGTTAGGAATTATTCCAGATTCTACAGCCTGCTTACAGCTTAGTGTTTCAATCTTTTCATTATTCTGAATTCGAAGTATAGTATTTTCAACCTCTGAAAACTTCTCTAGTTCATCGAGTTTTTTTGGATTACAGAATACTTCAATTTCTGCTTGATAAAATTCACGTAATCTTAACAAACTTTGTCTAGGAGCAATTTCATTTCGAAAACTTTTTCCAACTTGTGCTATTCCAACAGGCAGTTTACCTCTCATTGTCTTAAATAATCTTGGAAAATCCACAAAAATTGATTGACACGTTTCAGGGCGTAGATATGCTTCTTCTTCTTCAGGGCCTATACCAACTTTGAACATCATATTAAATTTTTTTACATCGTCTAATTCATCATTACATTTTGGGCAATGAATTGTTTTTTCTTTAATTACATCATCAAATTCTTTCAAATCAGCACTTTCAGGAATTTCAATATTAGTTACTTCAGAAATTAATTTATCTGCTCTAAATGTAGATTTACATTTTTTACATTTTACAATTGGATCTGCAAAATTACCTAAATGACCTGATGCCTCAAAAACTGATTTTGACATAATCTGTGAACCATCAATTTCCATCATTCTATCTCTTCTGACTAATTGCTGTCTCCATAATTCCAAGAATTTATTCTTTATACTTACTCCTGTTGGACCATATTCCCAAAAACCAGCTTGTGCATCTCCATATACTTCACAACTAGGAAAATAGAATCCTCTTTCCAAAGCCAATTTCATAACATCTTCGTATTTCATACTAATCAGAAATCATCATAGAATAAATGCGTAATTACTCATGTAAGTGATTTAACTTTGTCAATATTCCCAAAATCATCTCGTCTATCATCTATTGGAGTTTCTAAAATCATCGGAATGTTGTTTTTATTCATGATTTTAATAATTTCTTTCATACCAACATCACCAATTTCACCTAATCCAATATGTTCATGCCGATCACGATTCTCATTTAATAATCCTTTAGAATCGTTAAGATGTAATATTTTCAAATTATCAAATCCCACTGCATCTTCAAATTTTTTCATAGTTTCATTTACATTTTCTTTTTTTCGTAAATCATATCCGGCTGCAAAAGCATGACAAGTATCAAAGCAAACACCAAATCTTTCTTTCTTTTTACATTTAGAAAAAATTTCTCCCCATTGGTAAAAATCAGAACCTACTGAGTTTTTTTGTCCCGCTGTATTTTCCAAAAGAATTGTAACGTCTGCATTTGTTTCTGCAACTTTATTTAATGCATCTACTAATCTTTTAATTCCTTTTTCTTCCCCAGTTCCTCTATGACTGCCTAAATGTGTTACAAGATATGGAATTCCTAGCATATCACATCGCATAACTTCCTTTATCATTGTCTTAATTGATTTATTGTAACCATCTGTATCTGGTGATGAAAGATTTGGTAGATATGGCATATGTGCAGTAGTTGCAAATCTATCAATATCAGATGCCGAAAGTTGATCTTTGAATTCTTTAACACCAATTTCATCTAGATCTTTTGCAAACCAACTTCTTGGACTTCTTGTAAAAATCTGAAAAGCATTACATTTCCTTTCGATTGCATTATTTACCGCATTAGAAATAGAACCTGAAATTGATACATGGGCACCAATCTGCATAACTATCTCACAATTCATTATAATTTAAACTACAGATCTAACCAAATTTCCAATTTTATTATTGTAATTTTTAAACTAAGTCAGTACACAACTGTTATGGTAGATCTTGGAACAGACGAAATCGTCAAATATCCCTTCTTAGATGAAGCTGGAAAGTATCTAAGTGATAAGGGATTCTCACTAGAGCAGTTTGCATCAGATCCCGATCTAAAAAAAATTGTAGAAAATGCATTTGAGCGTATTATTACAGCATCAGACGGTCGTATCTTCAAATCAGATCTGGCATCAAACAATTCAGCACTTCCCATGGAAATTTTCTCATTTTTGATTGCAGTTATTCTATTGAAGCTTTCTGGAATGAATACACTAATTCGAAGATTTTCTTTAGCAGAAGCAAGACGGGCAGAAAAATTTCTAGAAAAAGATTTGATTAATCAAAAAGACGTTAAAAAATCAAAACAATCATTACAGATTTTACAAGAATTATTTTCTGTAACTGTTCAAAAAGATGATGAACATTTTACCATTCCTATTGCAGATTATCTGAAACACGCTATTAATTTTCATGAAAGAGAATGGAAATTAATTAACAGAAGAGTTGTTAGCGGTAAAGTCCATCTAACTTCACATGAAACTGTTAGATTAGTAAGAAAGGAACTTGACAGACACATATTCAATAAAATAAGTCTATCATCATCTCCTGAAATGATTCAAGGTTTTGAACCATATGTTCAGAAATTAAGAACACTTGCAAAAAAATTCGAAGTCAAAACTGTTGAATCCACAGAATTTCCACCTTGTATTAAACATGCAATAGAAGTTTTAGAAAAAGGTGAAAATCTATCTCACTCGGGAAGATTTCTTCTTGCAACATTTTTACTAAACAAAGGACAAACTGTAGAACAAATTGCACCATTATTCAAAAATGCACCTGATTATAATCCCAAGGTCACACTTTATCAGCTAAAACAATTATCTGGAATTTCTGGAACAACCCAATACAAATGTCCATCTTGTGAGAAAGTCAAGACTCAGAATCTCTGCTTTCCAGTTTCTGCATGTGATACAATAATCAATCCACTGCAATTTGGGAGAAAGAGAGTATGAATGAAAAAGATGTTACATTATTAGAAGATACATTCAAGAAATTTTATTTTGATCATTTTGAGCTTTTACATGTACCAGAAAATTCTATACAACGTGAATTTGGATTTCAAAAATTTAATGGTGGAATGAATAGACATATTTCATTAAAATCTGATAAAGAACTTCATCTACTTTTAATGCAAAACAAACCTTCTGATGTTTATTGCTCGAATGCTTGTTATTCATTTCCAAATTTACCCATGTCTGAAAAAAACTGGCTTAATGCAGATCTAATTTTTGATATTGATGCAAAAGACGTGACAAAGAAAAATCAACCAGAAAATAGTTTGATTAAATGTTCTGACTGTAATGAAATATCTAATCTCACTAATTCTTGTCCAAATTGTAAATCAACAAAATTAGCGATAATTACATTGACAAGTCCTATTAGCATACAATCTACAAAAGATGAAGTAAAGAAATTAAACCAAATTTTAATAGATGAACTAGGAGTTAATCCAGAAAGTATTAAGATATTTTTTTCAGGAAATGAAGGATTTCATATCTATGTACCAAAATCAGAATATCAAAATATTGGATCAAAAGAGAGAGCAGAAATTGTTGATTACATAATGTTTCGTGGAGTTATTCCAGAAACATTTGGAATTAAAAAATTTGATCTAAATAAATCAATTTTTCCAAAATTTGATGATGATGGTTGGAACGGAAGAATTGCAAAACAATTGTATCGAATAAAATCAGATCGTTCTAAGGTATCACAAGAAATTATTTCTGGAGGATATACATTATTTCAAAAAAGATTAGAAGAATTTCGACATAAAATTGGAATTCAAATTGATCCAAATGTAACAATCGATATTCATAGAATTTTTAGATTACCTGGTTCTATTAACAGTAAGAGTGGACTAGTAAAAATTTTTGTTGAGAATATTAATAAATTTGATCCTTACACTGATGCTTGTTTTATTGATGATGAGAAAGTTGATGTTCATGCAAATTGTCCTATTTCATTTACTCTAAAAAATACAAAATTTGGTCCATATAACAACGAAACTGTATCTGTACCAAAATTTTCTGCGATCTATATGATATGTAAAGGCGTTGCCTCTTCCACATAATTTTTTTAACAGAAATACATATTTTATGCTGATAAGGTATTAATTGACGAAAAATAGATTCAGATGAGTTATGTATAGTGCAGAAAAGCAAGATGGTGACGCACCACCACCAGATGCTGGAAAATTAATCAGATTAGCTATTATTGCTTTAGTCGGAGTTGTAATTTTTGCATTAGCAGGTAATTCTGCAGTAATTTTCTCCATGAATGTAAGTGAATTTGCTGATACTTTTACCAAACCACTTCTTTTTTCATTACTTGCTGGAGTTGTATTAGCCGGAATTGCATTAATTCGTGTAAATATAGTTAAGCGATCATCATTAACTTGGTTTTTTATCAAAGTTGCAATTAATCTATTAAATAGAACTCCCAATGTACAATCAAATCAAATAATTCCTAATTTCCAAGAGTACAAACTATCAGGTGCTCATTTTGTTATTTGGCAGATTACAAAACTTTTGTTATTTGGTGCATTTTTTGCAAATTTAATGTTCGGTTTTGGAATAATATATTTATTTGAAGGTGGAGAACTTGGATTAGAAAGTATTACTACAATATTTTCACTACCATTCGTAACTCCATCATTAGATCCTACATTTGCAATGGATAACGTAACACCAATGATTCCTGGATTGTTGTTAATTGTTCCCCCAATTTTAGGTGCAATTGGATTGCGTCTAATATTGTATGTAGGATTTCATTCTGTAATCAAAGTTGTAACATCTTACATTCATGATTCTACAGATGGAAAACCTAGATACTTAAATTATCTTTCAACAATTGAAGCAATAATTGGTATAGGTATTGTTTGGGCAGCATTTAACATGTTTTTTACAGATACAATTGATTATAATACTAGATATGCTATTGGTGGAACTTTTGTTGTTGGTTTTGCATTAATTGCATTTTCAATTTTTGATAGAATGCGTGCCAAAGTTCTAACACACATGTTCAAACGAGATGTCTACATTCGTGCAATAACAATTATTGCAATTGCAGTAATAATTGGAATTGCTATGAGTGTTAATAACAGTGTAGCAGATGCAAAAAAAATCGAGTATCTTGGACCGTATACAGCACAACAAATTGGTGTTAATAGATATCTTGGAGAATTACAATATGTTAGTGAAAACACACATGAAGTAGGCATACCTTCAGTCAATCCTAATAATATTACAAATTATGTAGAAGATAATAGCGATGTATTAAGTAAAATTAGAGTTTGGGATTGGAATGCGGCTTTTGCAAAATTAAAGCCAGAAATTGGTCTAATACCGTACGTTGATTTTGAAGATAATGATATTCTTAGGTTTGATGATAAACTATACTGGACTGCATCTATGAAACCAATATTACCATCCTCTGTTAGCCTTGAAAACCAATGGTATAACGAGCATCTTGTTTATACTCATGTGCCTGATGGCTTTCTAACTTTAGAAGCAACAAGTGGTCAGATTGTAGATAGTTCTGAATTATTTGAACAACGAGCAATTTACTATGGTGAAGGAGGATTACTTGATGAAACGTGGTCTGGATACCCAGTAAATCGTGAAGCAAGTGCCGAACTAAATAATGCAAAGTATGATGGTTTAGGTGGTGTTGATGTTGCACCTCCATTAAGTTGGATTTTTGAACCAAACTTTTTGCTTTCATATCCTGGTGAGTCTGTGCATATAATGAGATACAAAGATGTTAATGAAAGAATGCAAACATTGTATCCATACTTTTTGTATAATCTATTTGGTAAAGAGTTAGATTCCTATCCTGTAACAGATGGTACGAATACCTACTGGTTGGTTCCTCTTATAGTTGGATTTGATACAAAAGTGGTTCCATATTCAGCTGGAAATCCATATCTTAGATTAGCCGGATTTGGTTTGGTTGATACTTACAATGGTGATATCAAATTAATAAAACATGGTGATGACTTTTTTTCAAACATGATGATGTCACAATATCAAGATGACATTATTGAAACTCCTGCTTGGTTAGAAGAACAGACTAGATATCCAGAAGAATTATTCAACTGGAAGACTGAGATGTATAACATCTACCACGTTACAGATGTAGAAACATTCATTCAAGCAAACGAATTCTACGAAATTCCAAGAGGTTTGGATACATACTATATTGAAGCTAAACCACCAGGATTTGAAGATCCAGAATTTATAGGTCTCTTATCACTGGAATTACGAGGTTCACAAGGTCGTAACTTGGCAGGATACATGGTAGTTCAGAATGATCTTGAAAATTTGGGAAAAATGCAATTCTATGAAGTTCCATTGGATTCTGAAACTAAACTTCTTGGACCAAGCTCAGTTCGTGAAGCACTAGACAAAGATCCTGACTTTGCTCAACTAAAGACACTTTTACGAAATCCAAGAATTGGTGATAATATACTATATCAAGTAGGAGAACATGATACTTACTTTATTCCAGTTTATACTGCAGGAGCAGGTGGTGCTGTTGCTCAATTAGGAACTATTGCAGCAGTTGGTGCAGCATTTACAGGAGAATATTATGTTGGATTAGGTGAAACTCAAGAACAAGCCTTTGAAGCATACTTACAAAAACTCTCTGGTGTGGTACCTGCAGCAATTGGAATCGATGGTGTTGCACAACTTGACAGAGATGAAAGAATTGAAAAAGTGTTAACAATATTTGAAGAAAGAAACTTTGTATTGATTACACCAACATCAATGCAAATTCCATTATCATTTGAAGAGGGTCAGATTGTGTATTACACAGATACAGACTTTGAAGCAACTGAGAACCTTATTACAAAATTCATTAATGATGTTGAAATAAGTTCAAATCAAAGAATACTCATGTGGGAAGAAGGTTCTACAGTTAATCTGGGTACAATTATGATAGTGGATTCAGTTCCTGAGATGCATTACATATCAATCCAAGTAGGCAAATAATTAAACCATAATTCAAACATTAGTTTATTGGAGAAGAAATATCATAAATAAAAATCATGATTACTGATGCATCAATCTTAAAATCACTTAATGATTATATCACACGAAGAATACAAGAAATACCACTTGAGATAAAGGAAACATTTCTTCAACCAAAAAAAGTTTGGAAGTGTGAAAACGTTACGGATTTTTTTTATGGATATTATGTAGGAAAAATTGAAGAGTCTGCACTACATTATTTATTAAAATCAACTAGAGCATCAGCTGGTGGTTATGTTGATACATTTGAGATAAGAGGAATAATAGAAGAACATAGAGATGAACTTCTTACCGTAATCAAAAAGTCATTATAATTTGATTTACATAATAATAGTAAAAAATTAAATATTTTGTTACTTTGTTGACAGTAATAATTTTCTGGTATCTTGACATTCTTTACATATAGGTTTTCCTTTATATTTTGGATTACCCTCATTGATCTTTAATTTTCCCTCTAATTTTTTGCAAATGGAGCATAATACCATAATTGTAATAAATTTTTACTAGATATAAAGAGTGGAGAGAGAGATAAGTCAACCAAAATAGATTCGATTTAACTTTCTCCGATTCCAGAATTTTTTATAAAATTATAATTTAAAAGTATTCTGAATGTTAGTTCTTTTTTGTATAGATTGGCACTAGTGATGAATTATTAGATCGTTTTTTATATAATACAAAAATACTTTTGTTATGAAGTATATCGCGTCAAAATTGGCAGTATTGATGCTAATTGGTGTTTTAGTTACATCCGTTGGTGCAACACCTGCACTTGCAGATTGGGACAAGACAAATTATCCTGCAATACAAGGCTCAATTCCAGTTGGCGAATCATCTAGTTTTACACAAATTTCACTTGTCGATGCAATGACTGCAGCAGAAGATGCTGTACCTGACAGTAAGGCCATTTATGGAAAACTTTCAGAAATTAACGGTTTTGTAGTTTACAAGATTGTTATGATGAACGATGACAAATCATACAGCAAAGTTCTTGTTGACGCTGGAACTGGTGATGATCTGTATGTTTCTGACCCAATTACAAAACACTCTTACAAAAATAAACGCGGTCAATTCAACAACCAAGACAAAAAACATGACAAAAGAATGAATGATTACTTTAAGGGAATGACCCCTGAACAAATCGCAGAAAAGAAGAAACAGTTCAAAGAGATGGGCGATGCTTGGAAGTCATTATCTATCCAAGACAGAGCAGCAATGATTATTCATTTCATGCAGATGAAGATGCAATGGGATTCTATGTCTGAGGAAGAAAAAGATGAAAAGAAGGCAGACATGAAAAAGCAATGGCAAGAATATTTACCATTATCTCCTGATCAAAAGAAACAAAAACTTGAAAACTATGTCAAATCTTTGAAAAACTAATTTTATGATGTTTTGTTATCTTCATCATCTAGAATAGTACGCATGTGTGGAAGAACTTGACGTATATTTTCTAATGTACTCTTAATTTTAAGTAATGTCATTGCAGCATCGATTCGTTCTTCGTCAAATTTTTTGCATATATTATCGAGTTTTTCTATTGCACTATCTATTCTTTTTATGTCCATTAACAATGTATGTTTTGTATCTTCATCCATATTCTTTCTAATTTCTTTTATGATTTAAATGAAACAAAACTAATTAGCTGCGCGCATGAGTCTCAATCACAATTGAGGAGAATGTATGTATCTGTTGTAACTAACTGGCAGCCAATTAGCATATCTCATATGCATTGATTAGATAAAAGAATTGTATACTGCCGAAAAAAATTGTTGTTTATTATTTGAAATCATCTTTTGTAAACCAACCATCTTTTTTTTCTGGTTCTTGCGCAAAAAATGATTCTTTTTCTGGCTTTTTTGCAAAAAATGATTTTGATTCGGACATCCATTTGATTCCTTCCTTTGGTTTTTCTTCTTCATTTCCAGTATTTTTTCTATATTTTCTTAAAATTCTTGGCAGTATTCTTGCAAGTGGAAATACTAAGAAGATTAAGTAAATCCACATTCCACCAGTTGGATCATCCATGTCAATTTGATTAACAATCAATATTAATAGCATACTTATGATTGTGTTTTTGCAGGAGAAATAATATGACTAGTAAAACACCAGATGATTCAAAAGCGCAAGTAATAATTCGTATGTTTCCATCAGATGCTAATCCAGCAGGTAATGTTTTTGGTGGTGTTATACTACGACACATAGACATGGTTGCAGGCATAGTTGCCCAAAGACACAGCCAAACAAATGCAGTAACTGTAAGTATGGACAAAATAAGTTTTTTAAAACCAGTTTTAGTTGGAAATGTTTTATTTCTAAACGCTCGAATTAATTATGCACAAAATTCCTCAATGGAAATAGAAGTGCAAGTAGAAGCAGAAGACATTCCAAAAGGTACACGCGTTTTGACTGGTACCGCCTTTGTAACTTTTGTAGCACTTGACAAAAAAGGTAAACCGATAAAAATTCCAAAACTTGTAGTAAAATCAAAAGAAGACAAAAAAAGATTTGAACAAGGTAAACTTCGTATGGAGCGTAGAATCAAGGAAAGAAAAACCTGATTAAATATGATCAAAACTCCATGTCCAATATGTCACAAAGATATCAAAGACCATGATAAAAAAAAGATAGACAAATGTTTATGGCGTTTTGTTAGAGAGGCAAGAAACCCAGTTGTGTATGCTTCTAGAGAAAAGCTAATCTGTCCTGTTTGTGAAGAAGAAATGCTTGATCATAATACTAAAGAGGCATACAAATGTGTAGATCAGTTTATCAAAGATGTTGAAGAATTGGATATAATATAGATTCTAGTTATCAGCTTTACTCGATAACAATAATTCCTTCCTTGATCAAAAACTTAATTCCTGTTTTATTTTTTCAATTGCTTGTGTAATGTTTGTCGAGTCCTGTTTTGCTTTAGGAATATCACCCAATAGCTTTTGAAAATATTCATGTCCCGTAGTTTCAGCCTTTTCAATATCTGATTGATAGCATTCTAGTGCTCTTTGGATCAATGGTATGTCGTCAGCAAGTGAATCAACAGATATGGAATCAGAAAGTGCACTCTGAATCTTTGATACCGTCTCATCAATTTTTGGAATTATTTTAACTGCCTGTTGTTGTAGAACTGGTGCAAACATTGCCGCAGCCTCTTTGAGTTCTGGGCTATTTCCCATAGTCTGCAATCTTTTCTTATAGTGTGTAAATGCTTTTAGTATAATTTCATAACCACCCTCATTTTTAAGGAAAATTCCACCAAGCCAAATTTTGTCTGTCATGAATGTTTCAAAGTTTCATGGTTTTTAAATAATGAATTTATTACTCATGTAGAGACTGGATTTATGTTATTAATTGTAGATAATGGTTCTATATTTACACCAAATATTGTTAATACTCTTAGTAAGACGGAAACAGAATTCAATGTTATTCCATTTGACACAATCAATGATTTTACATTGAAAAAATTTAACTCATTTATTTTATCTGGGCGACGAAAAAACAACCAAAAAATGAATCAAAAAAATTCTCAAATAATTAAACATGCAGTAAGAGAAGGAAAATCTTTGCTTGGAATATGTTATGGTGCTGAAATTCTAGCTTTAACTCTTGGTGGAACTATCAAGAAAACTTCTGCTATTAATGGAGAACAAAAAATTTCTGTTACAACAAAAAATCAAATTTGTCAAGACGATGCTGTAGTCTTTCAAAGTCATAATTATGAAATTTCAAAATTAGGAAATGATTTCTGTAATATAGCACACTCAGAAACTTGTAAAAATGAAATATTTCAACATAATAATCTTGATATATTTGGAACTCAATTTCATCCTGAAATGACTAAAGATGGTCAAGAAATGATTAAAAAATTTACAAGCCTTTAATTTTTAATATGTATTATGAGTCAAATGGTATGGACGAGCAAGAACACGAATTAATTTTACCTCCAATATCTGATCAAGATAATATTTGCCTTCCATTATCTGTTAATGCTGTTTCAAAATACTGGAATATTGAATTACCATTATCAGAAGCAATTGAGAAAGCAAAAAAATATTCAAACACTTCTGGAAGTATACTAATTGAAGGAATAGAATTAGCTGAAAGGCATGGTCTATCTTGTTTAATTTTAAACTCTGACATTGATAAGTTAAAAAAAATTATCCAAATTGGAATCCCACCAATTGTAATTCTTCCTGGATTACATGAAATGGTTCAACATGCATCAGTAATTTCAGGATATGATGATAATGAAAAAACTATTTTTCATTATGTGCCTAATCAAACAGCTACAGACGATGGAATACAAGTGGGAGTAATTCCAGAAGATAGATTTGATAAACTTTGGTCTGAGGATGATCGTTTGATGATACTTTTAGCACCATCTGAAATCATTTCTAAATTAATGGATGAAGATGAAAATATTGCAAAATCAAATAGACTTTGTTTTCAATCAGAGAGATCTAGTCTAGAACAGAATAAAATTGATGCAAGTAAATTACTAGATGAAGCAATTGAATTAAATCCCAAAAATTCAACTGCTTTCTTACTACTAGCAGGTATACAGAATGAACAAAATGATCATGAATGTATAAACAACTACCAAAAAAGTTTGGAAATTAATAACAGATGCTATCTTGCATACCGTGGATTAGGAAATTTTTATCTTAAAATTAACAAATATGAGGAATCCGAAAATTTTTACAATAAGGCAATCGAAATTAATAATAATAGATTTGGTCCAATTTACAAAAACCGTGCTATTGTGAGACAACAGCAAAATAAAATGTCAAAGGCAAAAGAAGATTTTGAAAGATATCTAAAATTTACACCTAATGCAAAAGATAGAGGTTTGATTGAGCAAGCATTAAAAGAATTTTAGACTTGAGAAGTTGACATTCTACGGGGCTGGACTAACTCTGCGCATATGAATTTTTGCTGATCAGAATTATATACTTTAATTAAAAGTTAGAATTATGGATGCAAAGTGTCCTGAATGTGATTTAGTTGCAATCTTAGATGATGATTGTTCTAAAATTAAATGTCCACATTGTAATTTTGAATCAAACTATGACGATTACATTGAGATAATGAAAGATAAAGCAGTGAATATGGCAACTGACTATATTCCAGACAGACCAGGATTCTAACTACCAAAAATTTCCCTTATCTGAACAATCTAGATGTGAACCACATCTTGGACAAATTAAATGACAAGTTTGAACATCAAGCATTATCTCCTTACATTTTGGACATTCTGTCTTAGCATTCATAATATTTACAATTACAAATAAGATTAAAGATTTTTTACTAAATTTATTTGTCCAAAGGTTAATTAGTAGTTTAATTTTTTTTTAGATCGCTTGGCAAATTACAAGTTAACTATATCGGATAAAAATGGAAAATCTGTTTCCAAAGAAGTAAAAGAAGCTGATGCAAATCCTTTACTTGGTTTAGAAATACCTACTGAAACTGATGCAGCTATTGTTGGTCTTTCAGGAAAATTAACCATAATGGGTGGTAGTGATAAATCAGGTGTGCCTATGAGATCAGATGTTCATGGCCCTGCAAGAAAATATGTATTATTATCAAAAGGTGTTGGTTTGAAAGACACTGAAAAAGGATTAAGAAAAAGAAAACTTGTAAGGGGAAATACAATTTCTGATGAGATTTATCAACTTAATTGTAAGTTTGATGGTGAACTCAAAGCAGAAGAACCTAAAGTAGAAGCAGAAGAAGAAAAACCAAAAGAAAAAGCCAAGTAGAATTTTAAAAGTAAAAAATTAAAGGCATACCTTAACATAGTAGAATTTCAAATTTTATTCATGCATTGGAAAGATTCTCTTCCTGAATGGTATGTAGAAAAATATGGACGACAGCCATGTGTAAATATTGGTACTGCTGGTCATGTGGATCATGGAAAAACAACTCTGATTCAAGCATTAACTGGTAAATGGACCAGTGTTCATAGTCAAGAACTCAAAAGAGGAATTACTATAAGAGTTGGATATTCTGATGCTGCATTTTACAAATGTCCAAAATGTGAATCACCATCAAATTATTCTGCATCAGAAGAATGTCCTAATTGTAAAGCCAAAACTGAATTGAGTAGAGTTGTTAGTTTTGTTGATAGTCCAGGTCATGAAAGTTTGATGGCAAATATGTTGGCAGGATCTGCATTAATGGATGGAGCTATATTATTAGTTGCAGCAAATGAAAAAGTTCCTCAGCCACAAAGCAGAGAGCATTTGCTAGCACTTCAAACACTTGGAATTACACAAATTGTAGTTGTCCAAAATAAAGTTGATCTAATTAGTTACAAAGAAGCTTTATCAAATTATTCTGATATTACAAAATTTACAAAGGGAACAAACGCATCTAAATCTCCAATTATTCCAGTATCAGCTCAATCAGGTCTGAATCTTGATGCATTAATTTCTGCCATAGAAAATAATATTGAAACACCTGAAAGAGATGAATCAAAAGATACTGTAATGCATGTTTTACGTTCATTTGATATCAATAAACCGGGAAGTACAATTGCTGGAATTAAAGGCGGAGTAATAGGTGGCAGCTTAACACAAGGAATATTCAATGTTGGAGATGAAATTGAAAT
>Ga0208765_1000756_pt1 | contig 20926 bp, 16 predicted proteins | sample ETNtaG_2_FD_185783 | JGI IMG/M metagenome (GOLD analysis project Ga0208765, IMG submission 185783) | Marine microbial and viral communities from oxygen minimum zone, Eastern Pacific Ocean - ETNP201406SV203 (SPAdes) (version 2) | ecosystem: Environmental > Aquatic > Marine > Oceanic ...
ACATAGCCAGCGACTCGGTCACGATGCTCAGCTGTGATCAATGGGCCCATTTCGGCGTCGGGTTCGGTTCCCACTCCAATTTTTACGTCTGGGATTCTTTTCGAGATTGCCTCTACAAGTTGATCGGCAGCTGATCCGACAGCTACCAGGGCGCTGACAGCCATACACCGTTCGCCCGCGGATCCGTAGGCGGCACTCACTGCCGCATCAGCGGCCATCTCAATGTCAGCGTCGGGCAATACCAACATGTGATTCTTTGCTCCACCCAATGCTTGAACCCTTTTGCCAGCTGAAGTGGCGCGTTCATACACATAGCTAGCTATTGGTGTTGAGCCGACGAAGCTGATCGCAGCGATGTCTTCATGGTCAATCAAGGCGTCGACGGCTTCTTTGTCACCGTTGACTACTGAGAAGACCCCGGGTGGGAGACCAGCTTCGATAAACCATTCAGCGATGAGCATCGACGCTGAGGGATCTCTTTCCGATGGTTTACAGATGAAAGCGTTCCCACAAGCAATCGCAGTCGCGAACATCCAAGCCGGGACCATGGCAGGAAAATTGAACGGGGTGATGCCAGCCACAACACCGAGGGGTTGGCGAAGGCTGTACACCTCGATCCCAGCTGATACTTGCTCGTTAATTTCACCTTTGAGGTGGTGCGCTATACCGCAGGCAAATTCAACGTTTTCTAGTCCGCGAGCAACTTCGCCCGCTGCGTCCGAAACGACTTTCCCGTGTTCACTGCTGATGACTCTCGCAAGTTCGTCAGTTCGAGCAGCCAAGAGCTCGCGGAAGCGAAACATGATTTGGGTTCGTTGCGTGAGAGAACTTTCGGCCCATTCGACCGCAGCTACATTCGCAGATGCCACGACCTCGTGAACCTCAGCTACTGATGCAAGGTCAACTTGGGCTTGAACTTTCCCTGTCGCGGGGTCGTACACGTCGCTCGATCGCCCGCTTGTTCCCTCTTTGTGTTGACCGTTGATGAAATGTTGGATGCGTCGCACCGCGTCACTCTAATGCTCGCTAGCCGCGGCCTCTACAGCGAGGGACTTGTTAGTTGTCGTTGTAGAGGTCGTAGCGACCTAAACGGTCGAGGCACACTTCGACGCTCCATGGCAGCATCGTTGCTCCACACCGCGCGTCACGATAGTGCTGTTCCAGTTTGTTGGGTCGAAGCATGGATCTTCCGCCGCAAACTCGTATGGCGAGTGATGCCATTTCGGGGGCGCCTTCCATTACAGCCACCATGGTGCTCCATGCGCGTCGTAAAGCAGATTTGGTTGGGTCGACCGATGTCTCGCTCAACACTCGATACATCAAGGATTGGCCTTTGTCGTAGATCATCTGCATTTCGGCCCATCCGGCTTGTTTGACGTGATTGTCTCTGCGAGAGGCAACCCCATGTTCACCTCTCAGGTATTCGCCCGTGAGGTCCAAGATTGCTCGCATTAACCCCAGGTAGGTGAAGCTCAACGTCATGTAGAAGTAGGGGAATCGTTCAACCATCGCGTCGAAAACCCCTGGTGGTAAAACTTCGTTGTCTTCGGGGACAAACGCGTCGACAAGTATGAGGTCACGAGAGTCGGTTCCTCTCATCCCGAGGGGGTCCCAATCGCCGTGGATTTCGACACCGTCAGCGTCCGCGGGAACTCCCAATAGTCGAACTCGGGGGTCCCCTTCCACAACAGCCACCACATTGTGGATGTCAGCTATTCCGCTGAGAGACGCAAAAATCTTTTTCCCGGTGACTTTGTAGCCGCCGTCTACGGGAACTGCATTAGTGCCAATCGGCTGGCCGCTTCCAGGGGTTCGTCCTTCAGAAAACGGTTGACTATGGATGGTATGGCGGCGGCACATGCCCTCCCAAAGTTGTGGACGGACCCGATCGAGATGGGCTTGTTGTTCGTCGTCCATGTCGAGTTCGTCTGCTATCCATCCAGCAAGTAGTGCTGTTGCTGTGTGCATATTGAAAGTGAGTGCAGTGGTTGGGCAATGCCGGCCAAGCTCTTCGCTTACAAGGGCATAAGCAACAAAGTCACCGCCGAGACCCCCGGATTCGGTTGGGGCACAAAGCCCAAGGAAGCCTTCATCAGCGAGTTCTTTCCAATTCTCGGTTGGGAATATGGCGTCTTGGTCATATCGGGCAGCTCGTTCAGAGAAACGCAATCCAAGCGCGGCGATTTGTTCGACCAACTCCATGCGTTCGGATGTTTGGATTGGATCTACCACGGAGATTCCTCAATCAAAAGATGACGGCCAGAGTACGGGGAATAGGTCAGAGCGCATCACGTCACCTGATTGCAGCCCTAGATCGTTGAGTGGTGGTGACGTTTCACCTTGACGTTCAAGGTAGCGGACATCGTCGCCTAACCATCGTGTCGAGAAGGCGCGTCGCCTGTTTTCTATTTCGGCTGCGGTTGTCCCATGAAGGGTTCGAAAGTCGAAACAAAGTGCGTCACCCGGGTTTACGACTTCTACGAAAATGTCGGCGGCGTCGGGATCGACATCGGGAACCGGAACAAGCGAACGGTCTTCGTTGTCATATTCGGCACCTGACGCGAAATCTCGGGGCCGATAGACATCACCGTTACGGTGCGAGCCTTTCAAAAATCTGACACCAGTTTCCATAGGAGTGCTGTCTAATGCCACGTATATCGAGACGGTCTGGGTTCCATCAACACAGTAGTAGGGCAGATCGTGGTGCCATGGTGTGGCTTTAGCTGTGCCTTGTTCCTTAGAAAATGCGTGGTCGTGGAATAGCTGAGCCGTGTTACTCATCATGAGTTGCGCCGCAATCGCAGCTGCTTGTGAACTCAGAACGAAACGAAGGTATTCGGGAATTAATTGCCAATTGCAGTAACTATCGAAGAATCTTCCGTTTTCGTCATCACCGATGCTGTCGCATGGGAAAGCGAATGCTTCGGGGTTTTCGAGGTTTCGTTCAAGGCCAGCTCGGAGGGGTTCCACCCAATCGGGAAACGCTTCTCGGAGGAGCACCACACCATCACGTTGAAATGATTCAACCATTTCCGGCAGTACCTCTGCGGGAGGACGAACTGTTGAGGCAACGAGTTCGTGCAGATCTTCTATCGCGCGCCATTGCGCCGCTGCGTTGTTCCCTACTGCCATATCTACATTCTCGCTGCTTTAGTCAGTCGATCGTTACAGTCTTTTCTAATGAAGGTGCGTTTCAACCAACAAAATGGCTCAGTGTTTGTCTTTTTGGCGGGCACCCTGTTCAGCTTTAGTCCGCTGTTGTTTCGTTGGACATCGGGTGAGAGCTCAGAATGGTTATTTCTTTTGTGGCGGTCTGTTGGAATTCTTATTTCAGCTTCGATCGCGTTATCTGTGGGTTCTCTGAGACGTCCCAAGGATGCGCTCACTACCGGCTTAAGTAAGAATTTGCTTGCTGGTGCACTTATGGCTGGCATGTCGACGTCATTCATAATTTCTATAGCTCGGATCGACGCTGCAACGACCTTGTTGCTACAGAGTTTGGCCCCGTTTTCTGCCGCGTTGTTGGGGTGGGTGTTATTACGAGAGAAAGTTGATGGCCACACCTGGGTCGCCATGGCGATCGGTGTCGTTGGGGTGGTGGTGATGGGCACAACGTGGGATGACAGCAGTGTGGTTGGTATTTCGGCTGCGTGTTGTATTCCTCTGATGCTCGGTGTTTACACAGTGCTGCTAAGAGATTCGCAGCATCGTGATCCTCGGGCCCAGGTTTTCTTTACCGGGGTGATCGGCATTGTGGTCGGGGTAATAGCTAGCGCTGCAACGGGAGGGTTTGCTCTACCGGTTCGCGACGCGGTTCTCGCTTTAGCTAGTGGCGGAATTCTCTTGGGTGTAGGTCTCCCGATCTTTAATGCTGCTGGACGTCACGTTCCGGCGGCCCGAACGAGCCTGTTATTGCTCAGCGAGATCATTCTGGCTCCAATTTGGGTGTGGTTGATTGTCAGCGAGACTCCAGCGGGGAACACTGTTGTTGGCGGCGCAGTGATTCTTTTGGCATTGATATGGGTCGCGACACATCCCAGAGTTCAAGCCGCATAACAGTCCGGTCTTTTTATAAAAGGGCGATGGGATTAGCAGGTGAACCTGTTCCACCTTCAACTCTGAGCGGTGCAACCGTGAACAGAAAGCTCCACTTGGAACGCTCTGCACACGCGGCAGCTAGTCGATCTAACCGAAGGTTGTCGAGGAGGTGTATCCCCATGGCAACGATGACTGTCTGGTGAATCGGCATAACCCAGTCGTCTGGGTGGTTGCCTGGCAACACGTCGCTTACCCCGTCACATCCCAGAACGGAAACATCTCGTTCGCTGAGCCAACTAATGCAATCTGGGTGCAGGCCTGCCATGCCGACATGGAATGGGTGCCATGGCCCCATTTCGGCTCGACGTTCGTCTCGTCCGGTGCCAACAAGCAAGATGTCGCCTTGTCCTACGGATACACTTTGGGCTTTTTCGCAGGCCTCAAGTTCTTCAGCTGTGATGGCGTCACCGGGTTCAAGCCATTTGACCCCCCGGAGACGAGGAATATCTAGAAGTACTCCGCGCCCGACGACACCTTCGGCGGCGACCATGATGCTGCACCGAGTCGCGCCAGTGCTTTTAACCGTCTCGGCGCCGTATCCGTTGTACATCTGCTTGTTAACGAAGACATGACACAGGGCATCAATATGGGAGGTTGCCATTCCGTGAAATGCAACACCAACAAAGTCACCAGTTGATTCCATGTTGATGTTTGGAGAAACGCAGTCATCCCCACCTCGGACCATCATGTGAAGCGCCGGATGCCGATTCTCTGCATTGGGTTCAACCGGAAGTTCCCGGGCACAACTGACCGCTTCGCCATGAATCACTTCAGCTGCCGCAGCCGCTCTTAATTCCGGTGTTATGAGATTCAGAGCGCCGGCCTCATCGTCGGATCCCCACCGATCCCAGTTCTTGACGGACTCGAAAAGTTCTCGATGTTCTTCTGACGTCATCCATGGCTCAGTTGACATAGTCGTTCTCCTTTTGCTCGCAGCAAATCAAATGCTCAATCTCGGCACTGACATGCCCGCAATCTCTACATCTAACTATGGTTCATGCCTCTAGCCACGAGTCACCTTCGCGAACAACCAGTAATGTCGGTCGATCTTTTCTGAACGCAGCGGCAACTTCGACTGCGAAGTGTTCACGGTCCTGGACAACGACACCGTCACAATGCATTGATTTAGCTAAGGCTACGAAGTCAGGATTTCTCCCCTCAACACCTACCCGACGGATGTTTCGAGCGTCCATATCGTCCTGGATTTGCTTCAAACCGCCGTTATCCCAAATGACGATGGGGATGGGGAGTTGCTCCTCCGCGGCGACGATCAATTCTCCGGGCGTGAACATGAACCCGCCGTCGCCGGATAAGCAAATCACTGATCGACGAGGGTCAGCAAGCTTCGCTCCTATCGCATTCGGCAAACCGCATCCAAGGGTGCAGTAACCCGCTGGATAACTCCAGGTGCGAGGTTGTCGAGCCGCAAACTCAAATGCACCGGTGTACACAAGTTGGCAAATGTCCCCGGCGACGTAAGCATCATCTGGCAATAGCGTTCGCAGCACACCCAACAGGACCGCGTGCTGAGACTCCGACTCTGTCAAATTCTCTCGGATTTGGGACCGGATCTGGGCTACTTGTCTTTCAACATCACCTCGAGGCTGTGCCGATTCAAATCTTCCGCCTGCCATTAGTGCTGTCATGACAGTGTGCGCATCCCCGAGAATCGAAACTTCGGCAGGATATTGATCATCAAGCTTCCGAGAATCAATATCCACCCTGATTAAGGCACCCGGCAAATCTAATTCATCCACGAAACTGTCTGTTTCGGCAAGTTCAGTTCCCACCGCCAAGACCACGTCAGCCGTGGAGAGGTATTCACGTGCTTCTGCTCTAACAGTTGACGCGTTGAGGCTCAGTGCTGCGTCGTCGACCACAATTCCCTTTCCGGCAGTGCTGCACAAGACAGGGGCGCTGAGTTGGTCACTTAACTGTCGGATCTCATCAAAAGCGTCCGTTGCTCCTCCGCCCACCATGATCATGGGGCGCTTGGCTCTCGAAAGCAGCGTCCTCGCAGCTGTTATCTCATCGTTATTCACGGTCTTCGCTGCATCGATCTTCGTCGCAAACCAATCTTGGTGAACTGTTTCACCAAGCACGTCAATCGGAATTGAAATATGTACCGGACGCGGGCGGCCGTTGCTGAAACTCTCGAAGGCTCGTTCTAAAAGTCCAGGTACTTCACCGGCGCTGGTTGCTCGTGCGCTCAACGCCGTAAGCGGTTCAGTCACGGCAATCTGGTCGGGAATTTCATGCAGAGCACCGAGACCCAGACCGTGGGTATGGGAAGCAGTCTCAGAAGAGAGCAAAAGCACTGGAATCGAATCAGCCCACGACTGACCAAGTGGTGTTAGGGCATTGGTGACACCAGGTCCTGAAATAACGAGCGCAACGCCGATCTTGCCGCTGCTGCGGGCATAGCCATCTGCCATAAACCCAGCACCTTGTTCGTTTCGTGCTTGCACGTGACGTATCGAACTGTCAGCTAGACCTCTGCAAAATTCCAGGGTGTGAACACCCGGTATCCCAAAAACCGTGTCGACTCCATATTCCGCTAGGAGCCTCATGGTGGCTTCACCGCACGTAAGCCCACGAGTGTCGGCCATTAGCACTCTCCTCTTTAATTTTCTCGTCTACGCCAACGATCAATAACATCATCAACGACTTCGGTCATATTTGCTATTCCCCCAAGGTCAGGGGTTCTCACGCCAGCCGCCAGCGACTCCTGGACTGCTATCTCAATGTCTTCGGCAAGATCAGATCGACCAGCCGCGTATTCAAAAAGCATGGCCACGCTTAGGAGCATTGCCACAGGATTCGCGTTACCAGTTCCAACCAAATCAGGCGCGCTCCCGTGCACTGGTTCATAGATCCCCGGCCGTGACGCTTCACCTCTAGGTGCCAGCAGAGGCAACGATGCTGATGGAAGCATCCCCAACGAACCTGTAATCGACGCCGCTTGATCGGAGAGAATGTCGCCGAAAAGATTGTCTGTGACGATGACATCGAATTGCTGAGGAGCTACAGCCAACTGGTATGCGCAATTGTCTGCGTACATCGTTTCGAATTCAACGTCTGGGAAGTCGGCCGCTACCTCGTGACTGATTTCGCGCCAAAGAACACCGGTTTCCATCACATTGGCCTTGTCTACCGACACCACGCGGTGAGATCGTCGCCTGGAAAGTTCAAAGCCGACTCTGAGATGCCGCTCAATCTCGAACTCGTTGTATCGGGTCGTGTCGACAGCTTCTCGACCCCCGGCCCCACGTTGAATCCCGCGGGGCGACGCAAAGAAGGTGCCTCCAGTCAATTCTCGAAGCACCACAATGTCGCACCCCCGAACTACTTCTGAGCGAAACGGGATGGAGTCACGCAGAAAGTCATAACTTCGAACGGGTCGAACCCCGGCAAACAAATCCAGTTCCTGTCTCAGTCTCATGAGACCATCGCGAATGGCAGGCTCAGCTCCCACAAAGATTCCGTCGTATTGCGGAGCGCCGACGGCGCCGACGAGAATAGCGTCGCTCTTTTTCGCGTTTTCCACGGTCTCGTCTCTGCAGAACGTTCCATGCACGTCGTAACACTGACCATGAAGCAGGTCATGTTCGATCGACAGCTCGATCCCTTGTTCGTTGCAAACGGTTTCCAGGAGCCGCAGCCCTGCCTCTACAAGTTCAGGGCCGATGCCGTCCCCACCAAGGGCTAACACGTTCAGCGATGTTGTTCTCATCGATTGTCGGCTCCTAGTTCTGGCTGGTACCCCTATTTCCTAACCCAATCTTTCCTAGGGTGTATCCCATGGCCGCTTATCTAGTTGGAATCCAAACAATTGTTGATAACGATGCTTTGAATCGTTACATCAAAGCTGCGCTCCCATCCATGAAGGAATTCGGGGCGAAACCGCTAGCAGTTGATTTGGAAGCGGAGACCTTGGAGGGAACTCGAACACCTCCTGGTTCTAGGGTGGTCATTGTCGAATTTGAGTCCAAAGAGAAGTTGCTGGCTTGGTACAGCAGCGATGGGTACCAGAGCGCAATGAAGGAGCGGATTGGGGCGCTCGATGGGTTTGCCCTCGTCGCTGATGGTTTACCTAGCTAGCAGTTGTTACTTATTGGGCACGCCGAATCCACCGCCGCCGGGCGTTTCGATTTCGAAACAGTCGGCTATGCCGACTTCGACGCGGGTGCTACCGGGCAGTTCTTGACTAGTTCCGTCGGCCTTCAGTAGGCGGTTAATGCCTACAAGTCCGTCCTCTCCCCCATCGACGCCGTAGGGAGCCACTTTGCGCCGCGATGACAGAACGTTAACTGTCATCGGCTCTAAGAATTTGAGGCGTCGAACAACACCATCGCCTCCCTTATGTGAACCGGAGCCACCTGAGTCATGACGGACTTTGAAGTGTTCCACTCTCACCGGGTGTCGCCACTCTAAAATTTCGGGATCGGTCAGGCGGGTGTTTGTCATATGGGTATGTACCGCGGTTGCTCCATTTGCTGATGGCGTTGCTCCAGCACCTCCACAAATAGTTTCGTAGTACTGGTGTTGATCGTTACCCCAGATGAAGTTGTTCATCGTTCCTTGGGAGCCAGCTATCACGCCTAACGCCCCAAAGAGGGTGTCGACGAGTAGCTGACTGGTTTCTACGTTGCCGGCGATAACTGCTGCTGGAGGATGCGGGCTGATCATTGAAGGGTCGGGGATTCGTATATCTAACGGCACTAGGCATCCTGCGTTGAGTGGGATCGCGTCATTGACCATGCATCGGAAGACATACAGAACAGCCGAACGGCATACGGCTTTGGGTGCATTGAAATTACCTGGATGTTGGCCGCTTGTTCCCGTGAAATCGATGACTGCTGATCGTTGTTGAAGGTTGACTTGGATTGATACCGATATTTGATTTCCGTCATCCATTTCTCCGACGAACTCGCAGTCGCTGAGCGCGGCGATTACTCGTCTCACTGATTCTTCTGCGTTTTCCATTACGTGCCCCATATATGCATGGACGACATCGAGTCCGTAGTGGTTGATCACATGGTGGAGTTCTGTAGCGCCTCTTTCACATGCTGCTACCTGTGCTTTGAGGTCAGCCACGTTTTGGTCCGGGTTTCGAGCCGGCCATGGTCCGCCAGTAAGTAGATCTCTGATTTCTTGTTCTAGAAACCGGCCCCTTTGCACGAGGAGAACGTTGTCTAAAACCAGGCCTTCTTCGTCGATGGTCGTTGAGTCCGCTGGCGCGGACCCGGGCACGATGCCGCCTATGTCGGAGTGATGGCCGCGTGCCGCGACGTAGAAAATGCGGTCTCCTGTAATTTCATCGAAGATAGGTTTGACCACAGTGATATCTGGTAGGTGGGTTCCTCCGTTGTAGGGGGCGTTGAGGACGTAGGCGTCGCCTGGTTCCATGTGGGGGTTGTTCGCGATAACTGATTTGATGGCTTCGCTCATCGATCCGAGGTGGATTGGTAGGTGGGGGGCGTTGGCGATGAGTTCTCCGTCAGGGTCGAAGATGGCGCAGCTGAAATCGAGACGTTCTTTGATGTTCACTGACACGGCTGTGTTTTCGAGAACTACGCCCATTTGTTCGGCGATATTCATGAAGAGGTTGTTGAAGATCTCGAGTTGAACTGGGTTGACGTCTGTGCCAACCGCTAGTCGTTGGGTTTGGGGAGCGACTCGTTCGATGAACAGGTCACCGTTTGCGCTTACTCGACCTTCCCAGTTCGGTTCGATGACTGTGGTCGCGTTTGGTTCGACGAGTACTGCTGGACCCACAACTGGAGTGTCGGGGGTCATGTCTTGTCTATTGAGGAAGGGGGTGTCGATGGTGTTGCCTGCCATTGTTGTTGGAAAACTTCCCAGCAGCGGATTTTGGTGTTCAGTGATTGTTTCGCTGACTGACAGTGGTTCGGCGACACCGACTGCTTCTAGTTGTATGGCTTCGATGATGACCGGTGTTTCCGGTGAAGTGAACCCAAACCGCGCGCTGTGGTGGGTTTCGAATGCTGTTATGACCTGGTCGAAAGTGCCAGCCGGGACGAGTAACGCAGTGTCAGAACCTTGGTAGCGGAGTGACAGTCGGCGGCGAAGTTGTTGTGCTTGGGGTTCCAGTCCTTCACTTTGTAGATACTGGGCTCCGTCGACTTCTAGCTCATGCCATCGAGGTTCTAGGTCATCGAGGGTGTCAGGGGCCAGAATTTGTTCAACTGCTTCATCTCGGATACGGCGGATATCGGCTAGGCCGATACCTACCGCTGATAGGACTCCTGCGTGTGGGTGGACGTAAATGTGTTCTATCCCTAGACGGTCGGCGACCATACATGCGTGTTGGCCACCTGCCCCACCGAAGCAAACCAATGTGTAGTCGGTGACGTCGTGGCCTCGTTCGATACTGATTTTCTTGATGGCGTTGGCCATGTTGTCTGCCGCGATATCCAGGAAACCTTGGGCGACGCTGGTTTCGGTTTGTTGAATACCGGTGGCTTCAGTGATTTGTTCGGCTAATGACAGAAATGCCGTTGCAGTGGCCGTGACATCGAGTGGTTGCTCACCATCAGAGCCGAAAACAGCAGGAAAGAACTCTGGGCGCAGTTTGCCGAGCACCACGTTGCAGTCAGTGATGGCGAGAGGACCACCGTTGCCATAGCAGGTCGGCCCAGGATCCGCACCAGCAGAGCCTGGGCCTACTCGTAGCCGGCTTCCGTCGAAGTGGAGGATGGACCCCCCTCCAGCGGCAACTGTGTTGATGTCCATCATTGGGGACCGGACTCGGATACCAGCCACCTCGGTCTCGTATGCGCGTTCAAATTCACCGGCGTAGTGGCTGACGTCGGTAGAGGTCCCTCCCATGTCGAATCCGATGAGTTTGTTGAGGTTGGCGTTCTCCGCGGTCCGTGCCATTCCAACGACACCACCTGCGGGGCCTGAAAGCAATGCGTCTTTCCCCTGGAATGCGTGGGCGTCGGTGAGGCCTCCGTTGGACTGCATGAACATGAGTCTCGGGCTGTGTTCGTCGTGACGGAGTTGCCCGTCAACCTGTGCGACGTATCGTCGCAGAATTGGCGATAGGTACGCGTCTACGACGGTGGTGTCACCCCTGGGCACAATTTTCATGAGGGCGCTTACCTCATGACTGACTGAGACCTGATCAAACCCCAGTTCGCGTGCGATGACCGCGAGACGGGCTTCGTGATTGGTGTATCGGTATCCGTGGACGAGGACGATGGCAACAGAGTTGATGCCTTGTGAGTGCGCTTGCTGGAGCGATGCTCGCGCGGCCTCTTCGTTAAGTTCGATGAGTGTCTCACCTTCGGCGCTCATCCGCTCGTCAACTTCCAACACATCGTCATAGAGCATTTCGGGGAGTTCTATGTCGAGAGCGAAGAGATCCGGTCGGGTTTGGTAGCCGATTCGGAGAATGTCAGCGAAGCCTTTAGTGGTGACTAGCAGGGTTGGTTCGCCCTGACGCTCTAGTAGTGCATTGGTCGCAACTGTTGTCCCCATCTTGACTGTCTCGATTTGGTCCAGCGGAATCGGTTCGTTTGGTGCGAGATGCAAGAGATCTCTGATGCCCTGTACAGCGGCATCAGAGTATTGGCGTGGATTGTCAGAGAGAAGCTTGTGTGTCACCAACGTGCCATCAGGCAACCTTCCAACTATGTCGGTGAAAGTACCGCCGCGGTCAATCCAGAAATTCCAACCATTGTTCATAAATTCTGGTCGCCTTTCTTGACCGCTTTTAACGGGTGACACCAGATTATTGATCCGTAGCAGTTGTTACACAACGCTTCATTTCTATCGCGACACTAGGGTGGCTCCCACATAAAGGAGTCTGCGGGGGTGTCCTTAAGGTGTGGGTGACATGCACGAGATAATTGAAGTTGAATTACCCTCTCAGCCCGCGCGAGTCCAGCACGGCGGGGAAGGTCCACCTCTTGTCTTTTTGCACTCCGAAGCCAACACATCTGCTTGGTCAGATTTCCATGATGAGTTAGCTGAGAATTTCGAAGTTTTCGCGCCAATCCACCCTGGTTTCGGCGGCGAAGAAACACCGGATTGGTTGACTGACGTCAGTGATCTGAGCTTTCACTACAAGGATTTGTTGCAAGATCTGAATCTAGATCGTCCGTTGGTCGTCGGAACCAGCATTGGGGCTTGGATCGCCGCCGATTTGGCAATCCACTTTTCTGCCTTGTTGAAGGGGGTGCTGCTGTTTGGACCGATTGGGTTGAGATCATCCGAACCTCTCCCTGATTTGTTCATCATGGAGTTACCCGAAGTGTTGTCGTATTTAGCCAACAGTCTTGACGGTAGTCAGGTTGATCCGATGACTGGAGACGCCGAACTCGCGACTGCGGTGTGGACTGATCTGGCAACGCAGGCACGGCTGATGTGGAAACGAAACTACGACCCACGATTGGCCCTACGGGCCCACCACGCGCAGTGCCCGATCATGGTGGCGGCGGGCGACGAGGATCGGCTGACTCCGTCTGCTTACGCGAAACGATACGCGGAGCTATTTGGAGCATCTTTTACGTCCGTCGACGAGGCGGGCCATCTCGTTCCCCTAGATCAGCCAGCGGCGGCGGCCGCGTTGGTGAATTCTTTCTACGCAACTCTGGAGAAATGAAATGGAGCTTTACGCCTTCCACCTAATGCCGTATCCAAATATTGATCCCAAGGTCCGCGAAAAATATTCGTCAGCTTGGGTTGTCTACCCAAATAGCGAATACGACCCGGTGTTAGGTCAACATCTCTACGACGAATATCTCGATCAACTTACGTTCGCAGACCAGATTGGTTTTGATGCGGTAGTGGTTAACGAACATCATCAAAACGCTTATGGTCTCATGCCGTCGCCAAACATCATGGCGTCAGCCCTTATCGGACGCACAACGAACGCGAAAATTGCAATTTTGGGTAACGGGATCGCTCTCAGAGACAATCCGTTAAGAGTTGCAGAAGAGGTGGCAATGCTAGATGTGATGTCTGGCGGGCGAGTGCTATCGGGTTTTGTGAGAGGAATCGGAGCTGAGTATCACTCAATGGGTTTGGACCCGACACGCAGCCGGAGCAGATTTTTTGAGGCACATGATCTCATTGTGAAAGCTTGGACAGAACCGGGGCCATTTTCCTGGGACGGCGAAAATTACCAATTTCGCTATGTAAACGTATGGCCTCGCCCTCTCCAGCAACCTCATCCACCAATTTTCGTTCCCTCTCAGGGGTCGGCTGAAACTTTACGGTGGGCTGCCCAACACCGGTACCCGTTGGCCTGCACATTTGTGCCGATGGAACGTCTCAAACAGTTTTATGACCAATACCGCCAATACGCGAGTGAGGACTTTGGCTACGAAGCAGGACCTGAACAGTTCGGTTTCACCTCGATTGTTTACGTGCATCCTGATGGTGAGGAAGCAGCCGCAGCTGAACTTGAACCACACATCAAATATTTCAAAGAGCGAGCATTCACTCTTCCATTACCCACATTTTTCCCACCCGGATACACCGCTGCTGAGTCATACAAGACCCGTATTGAAATTGCCCGTGAATTAGCTTCTAGCGGTGGTCCCACGCTCACTGCCGGTGAGCCTCTCATTGGTTCTCCCGAGCAGGTGGGAGAACGACTCGAGAGGAACCTTGCAGCCTGTGGCGCCGGAACCTTGATGGCTCAATTCCAAGTGGGAGATATGCCTCACGACAAAGTGATGCGTTCAATGGAACTCTTCGGCAGTGAAGTGATGCCGTTCCTGTCCAAAAACAAGGTCACCTCTTAGAACTAGTCAGCCCTTGGCGATTAAACCAATGCCAGCGACAACAATCCCGATGCCGGCTATCTGCCACCAACGCAAAGAATCGTTGTCGAAGGTCGCAGCCAACACGGCTGTTGGAATGGGAAAAAGTGAAGCCGCGATCGCTACTGCAGTTACTGAGCCGCGTTGGAATCCGGCTGTGTAGCACAGCACTCCAATTGAGCCAAGAATTCCAGCTGCTGCTGAGAACCGCAGCATGTGACCGCGAACAAACCGCGGTAATCCTCGGGCTGTACAAAAGCCGATCAAAATTATGAAAGCCGTTGATCTTTGGCCGACTACCGGCCATAGGCCTCCTTCGACAGTGGTTTGGGCCATGAACACGAGCCCAATACCGAAACACAACCCTGACGTGAAACCAAGAACGACCCCTTGTTTGACTCGATCCCCCAGCGCTGGGTCAAACGTTGTAACTGCTAACCCAAAGAGGGCGACGATAACGCCGGTAAGAACCCCTTTAGTGAGCGGCGTTCCGGCAACAACCTCCCAGAACATGGGAACTGCTCCGAGCATCACCGCAACTATTGGGGACACCACTGCAACTGATGAAACTGCTAACCCGCGATATAGCAACGCGAGCGCAGTTCCACTTGCTATGCCCGATGCACAGCCAAATAAGTAGTCAGTTCGCAGAAATCCACCTGGACCAAAACTTGCTACAAGTACTGCCGCTGAAGTCGCGAAGATCAGTCCCGTTGCCGCTGTCGTGGCAGCATGGTTACGCCGCGCGACATATCGGGCAAAGAAGTCCGATGTGCCGATTACTAAAGACCCCAGTAACCCAAGAAAGATCGGCATAGCGACCTCCATTGGTGCACCGAAACGTCAACGCTACCCCCCGTTAGCTACTCTCACGGCAGTGACAAACGATCTTCAAATCGGCACGATTCGTGTGTCAGGCATCGAAGTCGAGGTAGCGGGCGCACCCAACGATCTCTATTTCCAGCAATGCCTTGACCAAGGTGACCTGTTCGAACCATCTGTTCGGATAGCCGATCTTATGCTTCGAGACGACCCCGTCATTCTCGACATCGGAGCCTCTATAGGTGGCGTCACCGCCGCGCTCGCAAAGAGATTTCCTGACGGGCGGGTCATAGCTTTCGAAGCTGCTCCGTCGGTCCATCGGTCATTACGAGAAACAGTTCGTCGGACGAACAGCGACTCAATCACTGTTGTGGAAAGCGCCGTGGGAGCAGAGCCCGGAATGCTGAGGTTTCATGAAGATGGAAACGGCAGCGGTTGGGGGTTTTTGAGTGAGGAACTGGGAGCTGCCTTAGTTCCTGTAGTTACGGTGGATGACACCGTCGCAGAACTGGGTCTTGATCGTGTTGACTTCATCAAAATCGATGTCGAAGGCGGAGAGTTAGGGGTTCTTCAGGGTGCTGAGGGCACTCTGTTGCGGGACCAGCCGTTGCTGTTGTTCGAAGTAAACGTGTTTTGTCTCTGGCGTTACGGACGCACGTTGCCTCAAGACCTATTTTCCTGGGTGCGAGAACGTTACGCCCATACTGCTGTTATCGACCATCAGGGAACAATCACTCCCATTGAAGGAGACGCGACGGTCAACCACGTGTTGCATTTGTTGGGGTCGGGTCCTGGCGTTATCGACGTCGTCGCTAGTAACGATCCGATCGATGTGACAACTGGCCAGCTCAAGATCGGCGAAACGTAACTCAGTTGCGGTTTGAGAAAATTTCAGCCGATTCGCGGATGGCATCAGCAAGGGGCGTAGTTGACCATTCCCTTACCCATTCGGTCCAACTATCAGCTGCGCCTTCATCTACAAGATCCAAGCCGACATCACCGCAAAACAGTTCAACACCGGTGATGTCGGTCACCACATCGAGGAAATTTCGCACCGAAATGGTGTCGGCAGGAAGGTTAAATGCCGGCGCAGCTTCAGTCGGTCTACGGCTGGCTTCAATGAACGCTCTCGCTATGTCCGGCGCGTATTGAAACCCAAGTGTGCCGCCATAGTCAACGGTGTAACTCTGGCCGTTGGCGGCGTGTTCTACTGCGACGGTTGGTTGAGATGTCATCCCTTGATCTCTGCCCGCACCATGAACGGTGTGTGGGCGCAACGCTGCCGATGAGAGACCATGATCGCGCCAGTAGATCCGAGCCAGATCTTCGCAAGCAGTTTTGTACACCCCGTAGAGAGTGCGCGGCAAACGAGGCGCATCGACCGGGACGACCGCTGTCGAATAATCATTGTTTGTGCCGTACACCGCGATACTGCTCGCTTGAACTAGATGGGGAACATCGTGAGCGAGCGCCGCTTCAAACACATTGACAGTTCCTTTCACGTTCACTTCCGCGCCCCGCGGTGGATCATCTCGACAAAACGGCACTTGGAGTGCAGCTAAATGAATGATCCGGTCGGCCCCCGCGACGACATCAGCAACATCTGCGGCGTTAGTGATGTCCCCTTGACACCATTCGATGTCAGGTAGTTGTCCTGCATTAATGAGGCGATGGCGATGTTCGTCCGCTCCAAGGTCAAAAGAGACCACTTCACAGCCTTCATCTAAGAGAAGTTTGACCGTCCATGCGCCGATGCACCCGTTGGCTCCAGTCACCAAGTATCGCTCACCCATCGCTCGAACATAGCCCCTCAGGGTCGGGTGTCTGGTTTTGTTGATTGATGGTGACGCTTATTCGTCGACGGTGAGAATGAATTGGAAGCTCAGGAGCCCGGGCGCCGCTCATCGTTACTCACCGCAGGGATCATAGAGCCGGTGTTATGTCAGAGAAATAGTTGATGCGGTGCACTCAGTTCACCTACTAGCTTTGCCCCAATAGAAAGGGCTTGAGATGGCAATAGATTTTCTGGGGATGAACGAAAAAGCGATCGCCGAGTTTCGCGCCAACGAAGGGAAGTGTGGTCCACCGTTCGATGGAACGCCGATCGTGTTGGTGACGATGGTCGGCGCAAAATCTGGTCGCGAGTTGTGTTCACCACTTGCCTATTCAACCGACGGTGATGATTTGGTGGTGATTGCTTCTATGGGTGGCGCCCCAAACAACCCGAACTGGTATCACAACCTGGTCGCCAATCCCGACGTATTCCTTGAGGTTGGCACCGAACAGTTCGAGGCAACAGCAGTACTCACCGAAGGTGACGAACGGGATCAGCTGTACGCCGCTCAAGCGGAACAGCTTCCCATCTTCAACAAATACGCCGAAAAAGCTGCGCCACGAGTGATCCCGGTATTTCGTTTCGTCCGAACAACCAGCTGACTGCGGCTGGTAATCAGTGAAGTTCGGAGTAAGTCTCGGTCGGATCGACGACGTCGATCTGGCTGTGCAAGCCGAGAGCTTCGGCTACGACTTTTGTTGGGTGTGGGACAGCCCTCTTCTGCGGTCCAATCTGTGGGTGGTGATGGCTCTGGTCGCAGAGCGCACCGAACGGATTCGCGTCGGCTCAGGTGTGGCTATCCCCGGATTGCGGGTTGCACCAACGACAGCCAACGCGATCGCCACTATCAACCGGCTAGCCCCAGGACGCACCTTTTTAGGGGTGGGAACGGGGAACACCGCGATGCGAAGCATGGGGCAGTTACCTATGCGGGTCGCCGACTATGCGGAACACTTACGTGTCATCCGAGCACTCCTCAATGGCGAAACCGTTGAATACACAGCTAACGGACGCACCCATCCAGTCGGCTTTCAAAACCGCGAACTCAACTACGTCGACATTGAACATCCGATTCCTATTCATGTCGGCGGCTTCGGACCGAAATCCCAAGCACTTGCCGGCGAATTGGGTGACGGCTTAATCACTGGTATTCCCCGCGGGGGCAGCATCCCCGACGCGTTAACCAACGTGCAACGAGGCGCTGACGCCGCCAACCGGAGCCTCGACAACTTCGAAACCACCGCATTAGTGAACATGTTGCTCCTCGACTCGGGCGAAACGTTGACCTCATCGCGAGTTCTCGAAGAAGTTGGTTCATCAGTGATGGTCAACGTCCATTATCTCTATGACAGATTTTTGGAAGTCGGAGCGGAGCCCGCCGGGTTCGTAGAGTCAATCTGGGAAGAATATGTGGCATTTCGGCGTGAACGCGACGCTAACCGATCTGTCTCTGACGTTCATTCCTCCCACTACGGACACCTCGACCCCGAAGAAGCTCGGTTTGTCACCCCCGAGTTGATTCGGGAATGTGCGATCGTCGGCCAACCCGGCGACATCATCGAACAACTCACCGAGCTAGAAAAACAGGGTCTGGATGGAATCAATTTCATTCCCCCGGTCGATCAGCAGTACGAGATCTATTCCAGGTTTGCTTCTGAAGTCATCCAACGAATGTGACACCTGAACTATCCGATTGGATCATGTAGTTATTCGCGGGGAATACTTCTCTGGGTCTTTACACCGCATAGGGGACGCGTAAATCTATGACCATGCTGGGGGATTATCGAGTAATTGAGTTAGCAGACGAGCGCGGCCAACTTGCTGGAAGTGTGTTGGCATCGTTAGGTGCTGAGGTCATTACGGTCGAACCTCCCGGTGGTTCTCACTCCCGGTCTGTTGGACCGTTCGCAGGCGATGTCGTGTCCCCAGACACTTCGCTGTGGCATTGGTCGTACAACAGAGGCAAAAAATCGGTGGTTCTTGACCTTGAAACATCCGAGGGCCGCGACGAGTTGCTTCGTTTAACCGACGGTGCCGACATCGTCATCGACGCGTTCGGGCCAGAGGTTCTGCGCACCCTAGGACTCGGATATGAGGTCATGAGTGAAAGAAACTCTGCACTCATCTATCTGTCCATATCGGCCTTTGGGGACGACGGACCCAAGGCGCTCTGGGAAGCGACGGATCTCACAATCATGGCTTCGGGCGGTCAAATGAGTCTGGCCGGCGATTTGGATCGTGCTCCTCTTCGTATCCCACTCCCTCAGGCGTACATGCACGCGTCTTCAGAAGCCGTAAGCGCCGCCCTCATCGCTCTCTACGAACGTCAACACAATTCAGGACTGGGTCAACACATCAATCTCTCGGCTCAAGCTTCCACCTTGCAAGCAAGTCAAACCAACATGGTTGCATCAGCGATCAATGCTCCTCCCGCGATTCGTTCCGCCGGGGGCGTCACCATTTCCGACATCTACGTTCAATTGATGTGGCCGTGCGCAGATGGACATGTTTCCGTGACGGTCCTGTTTGGGCCCGCCCTCGGACCCTTCACAAGAAACCTGATGGAATGGGTGTTCGAAGAAGGTTTCTGTGATGAAGCCACCCGCGACAAGGATTGGCTGAACTACGCGGAACTCATTTTCTCAGGGCAAGAACCCGTCTCAGAATACGACCGAGTAAAAGAAGTGATCGGTGAGTTTTGTGCCACCAAAACCAAAGCTGAACTGTTCGAAGAAGCCTTTATTCGTCGGTTGCTGATCGCTCCGGTCACCACAGCTGAAGATGTCCTCAACAACCCACACCTCAACGAGAGAGGCATATGGGAGGACATCGAGATCGGGGACCGCATCGTACGTTTCCCCGGTCGGATGGCAATCTTTTCCGAAACTCCACAGGTACCTCTCCCCCAACCACCAACCATCGGTGAACACACCGACCAAATAGGGTCCGAACCGCCAAGAACCCCCAACGTGGCAATCCCCCCGGTTCCAAACCGGCAAGGAAAGGCCCTCGAGGGACTAAAGATTTTGGATTTCATGTGGGTAATGGCGGGACCCGCCGGAAGTCGAGTTCTCGCCGATTACGGAGCAAACATCGTTCGCATCGATTCCGAAGCACGCATGGACACCGCACGAACACTGCAGCCCTTCCGAGACGATGAAGGGTTACCGGACAACTCAGCTTTGTACAGCAACATGAATGCCGGTAAGCGGGGATTGTCACTCGACCTCACCAAACCCGACGCCATCGACGTGGTGCACGATCTGGTGCGATGGGCCGACGTCGTGTTGGAATCATTCTCCCCCAAAGGCATGGCGGGTTTCGGATTGGACTACCCGTCACTAAGAAAAATCAAACCCGACATCGTGATGGCGTCAAGCTGCATCATGGGACAAACCGGCCCCTACACCGAACTAGCAGGTTACGGAACGATGGCTGCAGCGATTTCAGGGTTCTTCGAACCGACCGGCTGGCCCGACCGGGCGCCAAGTGGCCCGTTTGGGGCGTATACCGACTACATCTCTCCACGCTTTCTTGTCAGTTGCATAATGGCGGCCGTTGAACATCACCGGGCAACCGGTCAGGGGCAATACATCGACTTCAGCCAGGGCGAAGCGTCCATGCAACAACTCACGCCACTTCTTTTGGATTGGACTGTCAACGGGCGCCTGTGGGATCGAATGGGCAACCGGGACGACGTTCACGCTCCTCACGCCGTATTACCCTCAAAAGGCGACGACGAGTGGGTCGCTGTCGTAGTCACTAACGACCAGCAATGGCAGGCCTTATGTGGACTCATTGGTGCCCCTGAACTCCTAGAGCTTGACGTCATGGCACGCCGCGAACGCCAAGATGAACTTGAGGAACGAATTGGGTTATGGACCTCAGAACATTCCTGCACCGACGCAATGGCGGCATGTCAGGCTGCTGGGATTCCAGCTCACCGAGTTCAAAACACCGACCACTGCCTCAATGACCCTCAGCTGGCTCATCGAAATCACTTCATCGAAGTTGGTCACGGAACCCAAGGCACAACTTGGATCGAAAACACTCGTTTCCTCATGTCACGCACCCCGGCAATGGTCACCTATGGCGGTCCTACGTGGGGCGAACACAACTGGGAGATCCTGAGTGAAGAATTGGGATATGACCCTGACCGGATTGCTGAATTGGCAATCGCTGAGGTTTTTGGGTAGCTCTTATTTCTGGTTGAACGATGCGGTGAGTTGTTGTTCTCCGAAGCCGGCTGGCGTTTCACCTGTTGTCACATACAGGTAGAGGGCGGTTTGGAAGATGCCGTTCAATGCGGCTGCCACGACCATTGCGAACATCACCGCCAGCACTCCGATAATTATCAACGCCCAAATACCGCTTG